>Ga0256407_10001475_pt1 | contig 49321 bp, 33 predicted proteins | sample RumenRJG_04DNA_FD_193489 | JGI IMG/M metagenome (GOLD analysis project Ga0256407, IMG submission 193489) | Bovine rumen microbial communities from Lethbridge, Alberta, Canada - RJG_04 | ecosystem: Host-associated > Mammals > Digestive system > Stomach > Rumen | place: Canada: Alberta...
TCGGCGGCAAGGTGAAGCCCGGACACGTGGTGGTGATCCGTTACGAGGGACCGAAGGGCGGACCCGGCATGCAGGAGATGCTCGCCCCCACGAGCTACATCATCGGCGCGGGACTCGGCGAGAGCGTGGCGCTCATCACGGACGGACGCTTCAGCGGCGCGACGCACGGCGCGTGCGTGGGGCACGTTTCGCCTGAAGCGGCGGAGGGCGGCCTCATCGGCCTTCTGAAGAACGGCGACTTGATCACGATTGATATCCCGAACCGCGCGATTTCCGCGCAGCTCACGAAGGCCGAGATCGCGAAGCGCCGCAAGGCGCAGAAGCCGTGGTCGCCGCGCATCAAGGGCGGCTGGCTCGAACGCTACGCCCGGTTCGTGGGCAACGCCTCCACGGGAGCCTCGCTCAAGCAGTAGGCGGGTGCGGGACGGCCTTCAGGACGGCGCGGGGCGCGGGCGGCGGCGTGGGCGCGGTGCCCTGCAGCTGCTCGCGGGCCTTGCGCATCGCCTCGGCGATGCGCTTCTCGACATTGCGGATCGTGAACACGAGGTTCTCGCCGCGCGTGAGGTGCATGAGGCACACGCCCACCTCGCCCTGGAAGGTCGAGCCGTCCTTGCGGATGCATTTCGCGTTGATGAGCACCTGGTGGTTGTTGTAGAGCGCGTCCTTCATCTGCTGGAAGATCTGCGGCCCGATGCCGCGGATCACATCTGACACGGGCATGTCCCACATTTCATCGCGGTTATACGCCAAGACGGGCGTCACACGCGTGTTGCAGTCCACGATGTGTCCGTTCTGGTCCAGGATCAGCACGGCGTCGTACAGCCCGTTCATGAGCTGGTAGTAGAGGACCTTCTGGTTCGGCTGGGGGCGGATGAGCGTGGTGGCCGGCTCGAGCGGGGGCGACACGGGACGGTCGTTCGGAACGTCCGGTTGCAGGGGCGGCGGTGCGACGGGTTGCGGCGGCTCGGCAACAGGCGCAACCGGCGGTTCCGCGCGCGGCGGCTCCGTCGGTGCTGCGGCAGGGGATGCCGGTGCAGGCGTCTCTTCCTTTTTCCCAAACCAGAATTTCATCCAAACACACTCTCTCTCCGTCCCGAAAACACGCGGATGTTCCGTCTGCTTTCCGAGGACGCAAGAATTATATCATAATTTTTTTGTTTGCGGTAGTCCAAATTGAATGGTAGAATAGAGACGAATGAAAAGGCAGATTGGAATTTCATCCGAAAGGAAAAAGAGAGCAGGAGGATAAGAAGATGAATGAACGTCCGCGTGTCTACACGAAAAGCCGTCTGATCAAGGAACTGGCGTTCCGCGCCGGCATCAAGAAAGTTGCTTCCCGCCAGATATTGGAAGTCCTCGCCGAGATCATCAAGCGCGAGACGCCCAACGGCCCGTTCATCCTGCCGGGGCTTTGCAAGTTCGAAGTCGTGCCCCGCAAGGCGCGCCGCATCCGCAACCCGCGCACCGGCGAACAGCTCGTCCTGCCGCCGCAGAAGGGACTCAAGATCACGGCCGCCCGTTCGGCCAAGCTCGCGATCGCGCCGCGCATTCCCGCAGTGCCGGCTGCGGAGTATAAGCCGGAGGTTCCGGAAATTCCGGAAATTCCGGAGAATCCGGAAAATCCGGAAAAACCGGAAAATCCGGAAAAACCGGAAAATCCGGAGAAACCGGGAATTCCGGAAATTCCGGAAAAACCGGAAATTCCGGAAAAACCGGAAATTCCGGAAAATCCGGAGAAACCGGAAACTCCGGAAGCTCCGGAAACTCCGGAGAAACCGGAGACCCCGGAAAAGCCGCCGGAGGCGATTTCGTTCAGGTGCCCAGGGTGTGGGCAGGAGATCGAGGCGCCGTTCGAGGCCGTTGGCCTTGACGCGGAGTGTCCCATGTGCGGGCGCATCGTGGTGGTGCCGGCGAAGTCGGAGCCGGGCACGATGTACGGCCCGGCCGTCGGCGACGCCCCGAAGCCGACGGAGCCCGTCGTCTCCGCGAAGGAGGCCGAGGAGATGGATCCCTCCCAGCTCAAGAACCGCACGATTCGCATCGACGCGGAGGCGCTGGGCCTCGACGACGCGGCGCCCGCCAAGAAGCAGCCTGAGGAGGAAAAGCTCATTTCGTTCTTCTGCCCCAACTGCAAGCAGGAGATCGAGGCCACGTCGGACATGGCCGGCACGCCGGCGGAGTGTCCAAACTGCGGCCTCACCTTCGAGGTGCCGTTCTTCTCCGAGGCCGGCTCCATCCACGACGAACACCGCCAGGAGGAGTCGAAGGCGCAGATCGCCGCCCAGAAGGGCAAGACGATGCGCATCGACCTCCCCGACGACTTCTAAGGCACTACGACTTCTAAAGGAAAAGACATGAACCCATTCTATCCCGTTGCGGCATTCCCCGATTTCCCCGCAATGACCCCGGCGGCGGCCGAAGAGGCGCTGCCGAAACTGCTGGCCGACGCGAAGGCGGCCGTCGACGCGCTGGAGCGCGACGCGCCGCCCACGTGGGACGGCTTCGTGCGCGCGCTCGACGACGCCACGCGTCCGCTCTACCGCGCGTGGCGCGTGGTCACGCACTTTCTCAGCGTGCTCAACGGCGAAGCGTGGCGGAAGCTGCAGACGCGCTTCCAGCCCGAGATCGTGGCGTTCTCGCTGCGCGTCGGACAGAGCCGGAGATTCTACGAGCTCGCGAAGAAGACCCCGGCGGACACGCCCGTGCGCCGGCGCATCCTCGACAAGATGATCCAGGAGGCCGAGCTTTCGGGCGTCGCCCTCTCCGGCGAGCGCCAGAAGCGCTTCAACGAGATCGAATCCGAGCTCGCGAAGCTCAGCAGCGACTTCCGCGACCACGTGCTCGACGCCACGAAGGCGTTCTCGCTCATGCTCACCCGGCCGGCCGAGGTGGAGGGACTGCCCGCCCCGCTCAAGGCGACGATGGCGGGCGGCGCGGATCCGGCGAAGGGCCCGTGGAAGGCCACGATCGAGGAGGCCGTCTACTACCCGTTCATGAAGCACTCGCGCAACCGTCCCGTGCGCGAGGCGCTGATGCGCGCGCGCTGCACGCGCGCGTCGGCAGGCGCGACCGACAACACGCCGATCATCGACCGCATCCTCGCGCTGCGCCAGGAGCGGGCGAAGATGCTGGGGTTCGCCTCCTACGCCGACCTCTCCCTCGCCGAGAAGTGCGCGCCGTCTACGGCCGCCGTCCATGCGATGATCGACGAGCTCGCCGCCGCCGCGAAGCCCGTGAAGGCGCGCGAGGACGCGGCGCTCGCCGCGTTCGCGCAGACCGCGCTCGAGCCGTGGGACCGGTCCTTCTGGAGCGAGCGCCAGCGCGAGAGGCTCTACGCCTACTCCGAGGAGGAGCTGATGCAGTACTTCAACCTCCCGGAGGTGCTGAAGGGTCTCTTCGGCCTTGCCGAGCGCCTGTTCGGCGTGACGGTCGAGGAGTGTCCGGGTGCGGCGCCCGTGTGGCATCCCGACGTGCGGTTCTTCCGCGTGAAGGAGGGCGGGAAGACGATCGCGCACTTCTACCTCGACCCCTATTCGCGTCCCGAGACGAAGCGCGGCGGCGCGTGGGCGCACTCGTTCAGCACGCGGGAGGTCCGCACCGACGGCACGACGGTGCTGCCGCTCGCGCTCATCGTGTGCAACTTCTCGCGTCCGGACGCGAAGGGCCGCGCGCTCATGCGCTTCAGCGAGGTGGAGACGCTCTTCCACGAGTTCGGCCACGCCCTCCAGCACATGCTCACGCGCGTGGACGACGCGGGCGCGAGCGGCCTCGGCCTGATCGACTGGGACGCGGTGGAGGTGGCCTCGCAGTTCATGGAGAACTGGTGCGTGGACCCGAAGACGGTGCGCGCCTTCGCCCGCCACGTGGAGACGGGCCAGCCGATCCCCGAGAAGCTCCTTGCGCGCGTGCGCGCCGCGCGGAACTACCGCGCCGCAAACTCGATGCTCGGCCAGCTCGCCTTCGCCACCGTGGACATGCTCCTGCACGAGGGCGGATTCGCCGGCACGCCCAACGACGTGAAGAACCGCGTATTCAACGACCTCACGCCCGGCACGACCGTTCCCGGCGACCGCTTCCTCAACTCCTTCTCGCACATCTTCGCGGGCGGCTACGGGGCCGGCTACTACGGCTACAAGTGGAGCGAGGTGATGAGCGCGGACTGCTTCGGCGCGTTCGAGGAGGCGGGGCTCGACGACGAAGAGGCGGTGCGCCGCGTCGGCCGCCGCTACCGTGACACACTGCTCGCCCTCGGCGGCGGCACGGACCCGATGGAGGTGTTCCGCCTCTTCCGCGGGCGTGCGCCGCAGGTCAAGGCGCTTTTGCGCCAGTCGGGACTCCTCCCCGCGGGATCGTGACATGGACGGACAGAACCTGAAGCGTCTTCCGTTCCGCCTGGCCGCGCTTTCCCTGGCGCTTGCCGTGGCCGTGGCGGGATGCGGCAAGAAGGATGAACCCGTGCGCGCGGCCGGACCGAAGCCCGCGCGCCCCACGCGGCTCGCCGCGCCGCCGCAGCTCTCGCTGCCCGACATCCCCGCTCCGGGCGACGCGTATGTGCTGCCCGCATGGTCCGCGCTTACGAACGCCGCCGCCGTCAAGGCCGCGTTCAGCACGGGAGAGTCGACGTGGCAGGCGGAGTTCCTCGCGCCGGGTGCGGTTCGGCTCCCCGTGGACTTCACCGCCGAGCCGGCGGCACGCGCGAGCTGGGACGTGAAGCTCCCCTGCGACCTGCGTGCGCGCGCGGGAATCGAGTTCGACTTTGTCTGCGGGGACCTTTCGCAGTTCACGTACTTCTCGTGCTACCTCAAGAGCGGGAAGGGCTGGTACAGTGCCTCCTTCGCACCCGAGGAGGATGGCGTGTGGGCCCACGTGCGCCTCCCGAAGGGACAGTTTCGCGCCGAGGGCGCGGTCGAGGGCTGGGAGAAGATATCGACGATGCGCATCAGCGGGTGGCGAGCCGGCACGAACAGCACCGTGTGCGCGCTCGCGAACGTCGCGACGGGCGGCGGCACGCCGGACGTCGCGATCGTGTACGCGGAGTCGCTGGCCGCGAAGGGCGGTCCCGATGCGAACGGCTACATGACGTTCGCCGCGAACGTCTCGGCGTCGCTGGAGGCGCTGGGCGTGAACGCCGTCCTCGTCGCCGACACCGAACTCACCCCGGAGATCCTCGAGCCGGTGAAGGCCGCCGTGCTGCCGTACAATCCGTCCCTGCCCACGAACGCGCTGGTGGTCGTGCGGGGCTTCGTGCTGGGCGGACGCAAGCTGCTCGGCTGCTATTCGCTGCCGCAGGAGGTGGCGGACCTTCTCGGCGTGGAGTTGAAGGGCACGTTGCGTCCGGAAGACCGCGGCGGGGCGCCGATCGCGGGTTTCCTGCGCGTGGGGAAGGGGCTTGCCAGCCAGCCGGCGTTCGCGCCGCAGCAGTCGTGGATCACGAGCGTGGCGCGTCCGAAGAAGGGCGCGTCGGCGGTGGCCATGTGGGGCGACGGGCGGAAGAGGGACCTCGGCCATCCCGCCCTCGTGCGCGCCTCGACGGGCGTGTACATGGCGCACGTGTGGCTTGGCGGCACGTCGGGCGCGCAGGCCCAGCTCATGCGCGCAATCGTGGGCGAGCTCGCGCCCGACCTGGAGGCGCGCATCGTCGCGCGCGAACGGGCGCGGGAGGAACGCCAGCTCGCCATCCGCGCGTGGCTCGCGGACTGTCCGTCGAAGGCCGGCGAGCACCGCGCGTTCTGGTGCCACAGCGCGCGCGGGCTCGGCGGCGGACACAACTGGGACAGTTCGATCAGCTTCCTGAAGAAGACGGGCTTCAACGCGATTCTCGCCAACCTCTGCTGGGCCGGCGTGGCGTTCTACGACTCGCAGGTGCTGCCTGTCTCGCCCGACGTGGCCACGCGGGGAGACGCGCTGAAGGACTGTCTCGCCGCCTGCCGGAAGTACGGCGTGAAGTGCCATGTCTGGAAAGTGTGCTGGAACATGGGCTCGCACACGTCGCAGGCGTTCGCCAGCCAGATGGCGGCCACGAACCGCGTGCAGGTGGGCTTCGGCGGCGCGGTGAAGGGGCGCTGGCTATGTCCGTCCAACCCCGACAACCAGCGTCTGGAGATCGACGCGATGTGCGAGCTCGCGCGCACGGGCGTGGACGGCATCCACTTCGACTACATCCGCTATCCGGACGCCAACCACTGCTTCTGCGCGGGGTGCCGCACGCGCTTCGAGGCGTTCGCGGGCGCGACGCTCACGAACTGGCCCGCGCAGGTACGCGCGGACGAGGCGCTCAAGCTCAAGTGGGCCGCGTTCCGTGCGGCCAACATCACGGCCGTCGTGCGCGCGGTCGCCGCGCGCGTGCGCGCCGAGTCGCCGGGCGTGCAGATCTCCGCCGCCGTGTTCCGCAACCCGGCGACGGACGCGGACACGGTCGGCCAGGACTGGCCGCGCTGGTGCAGGGAGGGGTGGCTCGACTTCGTCTGTCCGATGGACTACGTCCATTCTGCCGCCATGTTCAGAAGCCAGGCGCGTCTGCAGCGGGACGCCGTCGGGAGCGCGAAGGTCTATCCCGGCATCGGGCTCTCGTGCTGGACGAACGACGGCGAGGACGCCGTCCGCCTCGCGAAGCAGATCCAGGCCGCGCGCGACCTCGGACTCGGCGGCTTCACCGTGTTCAACTTCGACCGCCGCGCGGAGGCGGTTCTCCCGCTTCTGCGCCTTGGCGTGACGAAGGAAGATTGATTGCCGCGCCGAAAGATGATATACTCACCGCGTCCGCAATCTCAAAGGAAAGAGAAGGATTCCGTCCCCGCGGACAAGGACAGGTACCAACGATGAAAAACGACTGCATATTCTGCGCGATCGCCGACGGCGAGATCCCGAGCTTCAAGGTGTACGAGGACGACCTCGTGCTCGCCTACCTCGACATCAACCCGTTCTCCGAGGGGCACACCCTCGTGATTCCTAAAAACCACTACACGGGCCTTCTGGATACGCCCGCCGACGTGCTGAAGGAGATTGTCGTGCGCGTGCAGAAGGTGGCTGCGCACCTCAAGGCGGCGTTGCCGTGCGACGGGTTCAACGTGCTCCAGAACAACGGTGCCGCGGCGGGGCAGACCGTGCCGCACGTCCATTTCCACATCGTGCCCCGGTACGGCGCGGGCGGCGGCGAGATCTCCTTCGCGAACCACGAGGGGAAGATGGACGTGCTTGCGGCGCTCGCCGCGCGCATTCGCATGTGACCGCCATGGACGCGCCCGAGATACACTACGAGACCGAGGACTTCGGCGACATCCTGCGGAAGGACGCGCGCTTCGACCCGCGCGCCTACGACTTCGTGCTGCAGGTGATCGCCGAGGCGTCGGAGTCCGCCAAGGGACACGTCACCGGCGCCGAACTCCTCGACTGGTTCCGCGACCTTGCGCTCGACGCCTACGGCCCGCTGGCCTACGCCGTGCTGACGGACTGGGGCGTGAAGACGTGCGAGGACGTGGGCGACATCGTGTTCAACCTCTACGACTCCAAGCGGATCGGGAAGACAGACACAGACTCCCGCGCCGACTTCATCGGCGGCTTCGACTTCCGCGAGGAGTTTCTCGGTCCCTTCGAGGCGTGAACGGAGACGGCGCCATGGAGATCATCGACGGGAAGCAGGTGAACGTTGACGTCGCGAAGCGCGACTTCAAGTACTACATCTTCGACTGGGACGACAACATCCTCCACATGCCCACGCGCATCTACCTCGAGAAGCTCAGCCGCGACGGGGTGTGGCGCCCGGTCTCCGTCTCCACCAGCACCTTCGCGCTCGTGCGCACCGACACGGCGCACTACCGCATGCCGCGCAACGGCGGACGCGAGGCGGCGTTCCGCGACTTCCAGGATGCGCCGGACGCGCGCACGGGCGACCTCGCCTTCATCCGCGACACGAAGAGCGCCCTCGCGCGCATCGCCGCCGGCGAGGCGCCGGGTCCGTCCTTCGAGACCCTGCGCAAGACGCTGCGGGAAGGGCGCATCTTCGCGATCGTCACCGCGCGCGGGCACGCCGCCGCCACGATCCGCGAGGCCGTGAACATCTTCATCGAGCACGTCCTCTCGCCCGCCGAACGAGCCGAGATGATGTCCAACCTCCGCGGCTACCGCTACTGCTTCGACAAGGTCTCGACGTTCGGCACGGACGCGGAGGAGCTCAACTACTTCCTCTCCATGTGCCGCTACCACGCCGTCACGAGCCCCGACTTCAAGGAGCGTCTCGCCGGCGACGACGACTTCGGCGCCCGCGTGGCCGAGGCCACCACCGAGCAGAAGCCCGAGCTCGCCAAGGAATTCGCGATCCGCGACTTCGTGGAGCACCTCTTCCGCACGCTCCAGCGCACGAACGCGCTCGGGCACCAGGTGGCCGTGGGCTTTTCCGACGACGACGCCGGCAACGTGGCCGCCGTCTCGGACTACATCCGCAGCGAGCTCTCGCGCCGCTTCGGCGGCTTCAAGTTCGTCGTCTACGACACGAGCGACCCCGAGCTTTCGAATGGACGCAAGGTGACCGTGGCCGGCCAGCTCACCCTGCCGGGCTTCTGATCCGGCCTTTGGACAAGCCGTGGCCGTTCGGCAGGACGTACGCCTATGCAGAAAAACGAGACAGCTTCCGTCGGGATTTGGTCCATCTTCGCGAGTTTCGCGAAGATCGGCGCGCTGCTCATCGGCGGCGGCTACGCGATGCTGCCGCTTCTGGAGGACGAGCTCGTTCGCCGGAAGAAGTGGGCGACGTCCGAGGAGGTGGCCGACTACTTCGCGCTCGCACAGCTGCTGCCGGGCGTGATCGCCATCAACACCGCCATGCTTGCGGGGAACCGTCTGCGCGGTCTCCGCGGAAACTTGGCGGCGGCCATCGGGGTCGTGAGCGTGCCGTTCGCGCTGATCGCCGCGTACGCCGTGGCGTATTCGCAGATGCACGCGTATCCGGGGGTGATGCGGGTACTGGAGGGGGTACGTCCGGCCGTGGCGGGCATGATGCTCGCGATGGGCTGGAACATGGCGCGGAAGTCCGCGAAGGGCGCGTGGGGGATTGTTTTCGTGGCGGTCGTGGCGACCGTGGCCGTGGTGTGGAATCCGCCGATCGTGCTCTTCATCCTTGCGGCCGTCGCGGCGGGCATATTGTGGAACGCGTGCGCCGCGCGGAAGGGAGGTGCGGCATGATCCGCCTCGTGTGCACGATCTTCTGCTCGTTCTTCAAGATCGGGCTCTTCACGCTCGGCGGGGGACTTGCGATCGTCTCGCTCGTGCAGCAGGAGATGCTCGCGCGCGGCTGGCTCACGAACGCGGAGTTCCTCGACATCCTCGGCATCGCGCAGATGACGCCGGGTCCGATCGGCGTGAACACGGCCACATTCGTCGGCTACCGTGCGGCTGCGGGGCAGGGGGCGGGCGTGTGGACCGCGCTTGCGGTGTCGCTCGTCGCGACGTTGTCCGTCTCGCTCCCCAGCGTGCTGGGTGTGCATTTCGGCGGCGGCTGGTTCGATCGCAACCGCGAACGGACCGTCGTGCGGCGCGTGTTCGCGATCCTGCGTCCGCTCGTCGCGGGCTTCGTCGTGGCGGCGGGCGTGGCGCTCACGCTGGACGTCTTCCCGCGCCTCTCCTTCGGCGTGCGCGAGTGCGTGGACGGCGCCGTGTTCGCCGCCACGGCGGCGCTCGTCCTCACGAAGCGCTTCTCCCCGCTCTGGGGCCTGCTCCTCGGCGCCGTCGCCGGCGCCGTCTTCCCTTAGCGCGTCTCCCCGCGAACGGCGCTTTTGTGGTATAATATCCGGCGCTATGTCAGAGATTCGCGTTCGTTTCGCCCCGTCGCCGACGGGGAAGGTCCATATCGGCAACATCCGCGCCGCCATCTACAACTGGCTCTACGCGCGTCACACGGGCGGGAAGTTCCTCCTGCGCGTGGAGGACACCGACCTCGAGCGGTCCACGCCCGAGGCCATCCAGACCCTTTTCGACTGCATGGAATGGCTGGGACTCGACTACGACGAGCCGGTGTTCTACCAGACGAAGAACGTCGCGCGCCACCTCGCGTGCGTGGAGAAGCTCCTCGCCGACGGCCGCGCGTACAAGATGGAGAAGACCTCCCGCGACGGCAAGACGGGCGAGGTCGTGATGTTCCGCATGCCCAAGGAGGGCGTGATCGCGTTCGACGACGTCGTGAAGGGCCACATGGAGAAGAAGGCCGAGGACGTGCCCGATTTCGCGATCGTCCGCTCGGACGGTTCGCCGATCTTCCATCTCGCGAACGTGGTGGACGACATCGACCAGCGCGTGACGCACGTCATCCGCGGCGACGACCACGTGGAGAACACCTTCAAGCACATCGAGCTCTTCAAGGCGCTCGGCGCTACGCCCCCGACCTATGGACACCTCTCCATGATCGTGAACGCGCAGGGCAAGCCCTACTCGAAGCGCGACGGCGCGGCGTTTGTGGGCGAGTTCCGCGAGCAGGGCTACCTGCCCGAGGCGCTCTTCAACTACCTTCTCCTCCTCGGCTGGAACCCCGGCGACGAGCGCGAGGTGCTCACGCGCGAGGAGATGGTGCAGCTCTTCGACATCGAGAAGGTGCACGTGACGGCGGCGAAGTTCGACATCAAGAAGCTCCAGTGGATGAACGGCGAGTACATCCGCCGCGCGCCGAAGGAGACGTACCGCGCGGAACTGCTCGCGCGCCTCGGCGCGGCGGGTCTGACGGTATCCGAGGGTTTCGACCTCGATCTGCTCGTCGACCAGCTCCAGGTGCGCACGAAGTTCTGGAACGACATCCCCGGCAACTGCTCGTACTTTTTCACCGATGACTTCGCCTTCGACGAGAAGGCCGTCGAGAAGCGCCTGAAGAAACCCGGCGTAAAGGAACTGTTGCTCGATCTTGCGGACCGCTTCGAGAAACTCGAACCGTTCACGGCGGCGGCGGGCGAGGAGATGGTGAAGGGCCTCTCGCAGGGACAGGGCATGGGACCGTGGGTCCACCCGATCCGCGTGGCCGTGAGCGGACGCGGCGAGGGCATCGGACTCTTCGAGATGCTCCAGCTTCTCGGACGCGACCGCACCGTGGCGCGCCTCCGCCGCGCCGCCGAAACGCTTTAGTCAAAACCCAAAGAAAGGCAACTGAAATGAAAAGACGCACATTCCTGTTGGCCGCAGCCAGCGCGGCAGTGGCACTCTTCGCGGCCGCGCCCGCGGCGGCGCAGACGCGCACGGAGCTCATCCGCGAAAAGCTGCTCTCGAACGACCGCAACTACGTGTTCGTGGCGATGCACCGCGGCGACTGGCGCAACTTCCCCGAGAACTCGAAGGACGCGATCCTGAGCTGCATCGCGCTCGGCGCGGACATCGTGGAGCTCGACACGCAGATGACGAAGGACGGCCACTTCGTGATGCTGCACGATGGCTCGCTCGACCGCACCACCACGGGCAAGGGCAAGGTGAAAGACCACACCCTCGCCGAGATCAAGCAGTTCAAGCTCAAGAGCAACCAGGGCGGCAAGGACGCGAAGGCGACCGACTACGACATCCTCACGCTCGAGGAGGCGCTTGCGCTCACGAAGGGCAAGATTCTCGTCAACATCGACAAGTTCACCGCGCATCCGTACGAGATCCTCAAGGTCGTGGAGAAGGTGGGCGCGATGAAGGAGGTGCTCGTGAAGTCCACGCACGGTCCGGCGGAGGCGAAGAGACTCTTCAGGGAGTACTGGAAGAACGTGGAGTCGGGCGAGCTTCTGTACATGCCGGTCGTCCAGTTCTGCTGGAAGAAGCACGAGTACGCCGCGAAGATCCTGCCGGAATGGCTGGCCGAGGAACCGCGCAGGGCGTCGATGTACGAGGTGTGCATGGATTCCGACGAAGGCGCGGCGCAGCTGGAGAAGGTGCGCACCGCACCCGGAGCTCCCCGCATCTGGATCAACACGATGTGGGATACGCTCAACAACGGGCGTGGCGACGTGAAGGGCTTCACGAACCCCGACTCCACGTGGGGCTGGAGCCTGAGCCAGGGGGCGACGATGCTCCAGACCGACTACGGCGCGGAGATGCTCGTGTACCTCAACCGCATTGGACGTCATTCCCTCAAGTAACGGAGTGCGGCGATGGGCTTTTTCTCGCCAGCACCGGCCAAGCCGGTCACGATTCCCACGTCCGAGATCGGGTCGCGGTTCCGGTTCATCCGTATCCGGCAGGTCTCCATCATGCTGCTCGGGTACGCGCTCTTCTACGTGTGCCGCCTCGCCTTCTCCGCCACGAAGAAGACGATGATCGAGCAGGGCGCCTACACGGCGCGCGAGATCGGCTACGTCGGTTCGGCGATGCTCATCGCCTACGCGATCGGCAAGTTCGTGTGCGGGTTCCTCGCCGACCGCGCGAACATCCGGCGGATGTTCGCGTTCGGACTGTTCGTCTCGTCCCTCGCGACGATGTCGGTGGGCTTCCACGTGCCGGCCGTCATGCTCATGGTCATCTGGTTCGTGAACGGGTTCGCGCAGGGATCGGGTTCGCCGTGCTGCGTAGTGTCGCTCGCGCGCTGGTGGCCGAACCGCTCGCGCGGCACCTACTACGGCATCTGGAGCTGCTCGAACAACCTCGGCGAGGCGATCGCCTACGTCGTGACGAGCGTGATCATGGTGCGGGTGGGGCTTGCGTACGGGGCGGACATGGCGTGGCGCAGCGGCTTCTGGGGCGCGGCCATGTTCGGCTTCATCGGCGTGGTGCTCATCTCGCTCCTCATGCGCGACTCGCCGCAGTCGGAGGGCCTGCCCTCCGTCGCCGAATGGGAGGGCGAGATCGAGGGCGAGGAGGCGAAGAAGAACGCGGCGGACGTCAAGCGCGGACAGAAGATCGCGTTGACGAGCTGGGCCGTGTGGATGGTCGCGCTCTCGGGCGGCTTCTTCTGCATGAGCCGCTATGCGATCATCGACTGGGGCATCTTCTTCCTGGAGGTGAAGAAGGGCTACGCCACGGAGACCGCCGCGTGGATCATCACGTTGAACTCGATCGTCGGCGCGGTGTCGAGCGGCCTTTCGGGAATCATCTCGGACCGCGTGTTCAAGGGCAGCCGCAACGAGCTTGCGCTCATCGCGGGCATCCTGAACGTGACGGGTCTCTCGCTGATGATGCTTGTGCCGTTCCCGTGCATCTGGGTCGACGTGCTTGCAATGGTGTGCTTCGGCCTCGCGGTGGGCGTGCTCCTCACGTTCCTCGGCGGGCTGATGGCGGTCGACCTCGTGCCGCGCGTCGCGGCGGGCGCGGCGCTTGGCATTGCGGGCATGGGGAACTACATCGGCGCTGGCGTGTCGAGCGCGGTGTCCGGCTTCCTCGTCGGACGTGACGCCGCCACGGGCAAGGCGTACCTGTTTGGCCACACCTTTGCGAATGGCTACACGCTGGACTACATGTCCGTGTTCTGGATCGGCATGGCGCTTCTCTCCGTCATCTGCGCGCTCTCCGTATGGAACGCCAAGCCCAGGCAGTAGACTCAACCTCAACGCCGCCGCGCAATGCTAACTCGTCTTACAGTTCGGAATTTGGCCATCGTCGAAGCGGCGGATGTCGCGTTCGGCGAGGGGCTGAACATCATCACCGGCGAAACTGGCGCGGGCAAGAGCGTCCTCATGGGCGCGCTTGAGCTCGTGCTCGGCGCGCGGGCGGACGCCTCCACGGTGCGCGACGGCGCGAAGGAGGCGCGCGTGGAGGCGGAGTTTGCGCTTTCCGACGCGCAGGTCTGCGCCGACGTGGCGCGCATTCTCGACGACGCGGGGCTCCCGCCCTGCGAGGACGGCGCGCTTATCGTGCGGCGCACCGTTTCGGCAACAGGCGGCGGACGCGTCCACGTGAACGACGCCGCCTCGACCGTGCAAACCCTGCGCGCGCTCGGACGCCTCCTCGTGGACGTCCACGGCCCGAACGACCACCAGTCACTTCTCGAAGAGTCTTTCCAGCGCCGCCTCCTCGACGCCTACGGCAAGGTCGACCTCGCCCCCTATTCAGCGGCCTGGCGCAACCTCTGCGACCTCCGCGCCGAGCTCGACGCGCTTCAGGGCGACGCCGGCGACTTCGCCGAGGAGTGTGAGTGTCTCCGCTACGCGGTGGACGAACTCGACGCGGCCAACCTCTGCGAAGAGGACGAGACGGAGCTGCCCGCCCGCCATGCGGCGGCGGCGCACGCGGCCCAGATTCTCGATTGCGCGAACGCCGTCACGTCCGCGCTTTCTGGCGACGACGAAGCCTCCGCCGCCAACGCTCTTGCATCTGCCGGGGCGCGTCTTGCCGAAATGGCGAAGTACCACGAGCCCGCGCAGGAGTGGCGCGAGGAACTGGAGTCCGTCGCCGTGCGCGTGCAGGAGCTTGCGCGCAGCGTGGAGGATTCCGTGAGCCGCCTTGACGCGGACCCCGAGACGCTTCAGGCGCTCGACGACCGCCTTTCGCTCGTCCAGCGCCTCAAGCGCAAGTACAATTGCCCGACGGTTTCCGCGCTCCTCGAACTGCGCGATGCGCGCGCGACGCGTCTTGCGGATTTGGAAGGACGCGACGGACGCATCCGCGAACTGACAGACGCCGTCGCCGCCGCCGAGGCTGCCGTCACGAAGGCGGGCGCCACGCTCGGTGCAGCACGCCGCAAGGCAGCAGAGCGCTTCGCGAAGGCTGTTACGAAGGAACTGCACGGACTTGGCTTCCTCAAGGCCGGATTCGGCGCGGCCCTTACGGCGCGTGCGCCCGATGCGAGCGGCTGCGACGCGGTAGAGTTCCGCTTCGAGCCGAATCCCGGCGAGCCGCCGCGTCCGCTCCGCGACATCGCCTCCACGGGCGAGATCGCGCGCGTGATGCTTGCGGTGAAGGCCGTGAGCGCCGAACACGACGCGATTCCCGTGCTCGTGTTCGACGAGATCGACTCCAACATCGGCGGCGAAGTGGGGCGCGCCGTGGGCGAGCGTCTGCGCGCCGTGAGCCGACACCACCAGGTGATTGCGATCACCCACCTGCCGCAGAGCGCGGTGTGGGGCGACCGACACCTCGCCGTGGCGAAGACCGTCTCCGGCGGCCGCACGCGCACCGCGATCCGCGTTCTGGAGGGCGACGACCGCGTCGCCGAGATTGCGCGCATGCTCGGCGGGGCGTCCCTGACGAGCGTCGTCGCGCAGCACGCGCGCGAGCTCCTCGCGCTTGCGGCGCAGCAGGTCAATAAAAGACAAACCTAAATTTCTCGTTTGAATTTTAACACAGAGACACAGAGGCACAGAGAACTCCAGAAAAGGCACAGAAGGATAACAATAGTATTTATGAGAGACTTGAGACCATGCAAGTTCTTCCCCTTTGGTGTGAAGGACATTCTAAAGCATCCTTCACTCTGAGCCTCTGTGTCTCTGTGTTAAAACCAAAAGTGAGATTCAGTTTTATGACAGTCATAGTTGATTACCGGGCCGGCAACCTGACGAGCGTGAAGCTCGCGTTCGCCGCCCTCGGCGAGCCGGTGGAGGTGACGAACGACCCCGCCAAGGTACGCGCCGCGTCGCGCGTGGTGTTTCCCGGTGTGGGGGCCGCACGGAGCGCGATGGACAACCTGCGCGACCTCGGCCTTGTCGATGCCGTGAAAGAGGCGGCGACGGACGGGCGTCCGTTCCTTGGAATCTGCCTCGGAATGCAGATACTCTTTGCGCACAGCGAGGAAGATGGCGGTGTCGATACGCTCGGCGTGTTGCTGGGTCAGGTGCGCCGCTTCCCGTCCGTGCCCGGCTGTAAAGTGCCCGAAATCGGCTGGAACCAGGTGAACGGCGGCGCGGAATATTATTTCGTGCACAGCTACTACGCGGAGCTCGGGCCCTGGACCTTCGGCAAAACCGAATATGCCGGAATCGAGTTCACCTCGATGGTCAAACAGGGCCGGATGTGGGCGTGCCAGTTCCATCCCGAGAAATCGGGACGCGTGGGACTCGAGTTGCTGAAAGGATGGTTGGCATGTTGACGAAACGCATCATTCCGTGTCTCGACGTGCGCGACGGACGCGTCACGAAGGGCGTCAAGTTCAAGAACAACATCGACCTCGGCGATCCCGTCGAGATGGCGGTCGCGTATTCCGAGGGCGGCGCGGACGAGCTCGTGTTCTACGACATCACGGCGTCGGCGGAACGGCGTCCGACGGACATCGGCATGGTGGCGGCGGTGGCGGAGTCGATCCGCATCCCGTTCGCGGTGGGCGGGGGCGTGTCGGACGTGGGCGACATGGAACGCGTGATCCTCGCGGGGGCGGAGAAGGTGAGCGTCAATTCCCTCGCCGTGCGCAACCCGCAGATCATCGCGGACGGCGCACGCGAGTTCGGCGCGCAGTGCGTGGTGCTGGGCATGGATCCCGTCAAGAGCGACAATCCGAAGTGTCCGAGCGGCTACGAGATCACCACGCGCGGTTTCCGCGAGTTCACGGGGATGGACGCCGTGGAGTGGGCGAAGCGCGCCGTGGACCTCGGCGCGGGCGAGATCGTGGTGAACAGCGTGGACGCGGACGGCACGCGCGCGGGCTTCGAGCTGACGATCACGAAGCTCATCGCGGAGGCGGTGTCGGTGCCCGTGGTCGCCTCGGGCGGTGCGGGGCAGCCGTCGCACCTTGTGGACGCCTTCAACCTTGCTCACGCCGACGCGGCAATCGTGGCGGGAATGATTCACACAGGCGACTGGACAATCGCCCAGATCAAAGAAGAGCTCGCCACCGCCGGTATCCCTGTGCGGAAAGTGTGGTAGTGAAATTTGTCAATTAGAAAGGATTCAAGGATATGAAGAACATACTTATTCTTGCATGTGCGCTGTCCGTCGCTGCGTGTGCGACCGCCGTGGACGGCATTTCATTCCCGGGACTGTCCCCGATTGACGCGGCGGCGTTTAGCCTTGAGCGCGCCGACAAGGACGGCGACCGGATCTACCAGTTCACGGAGACGAGCGGAACGCATGCGCGTGAAATCGTCGTTGTGCCGGGCGACGGCTTGAAGGCCGAGGCGGCCGAGGTGCGGTATCCGAACGGTGGAACGGCGGAGCGTCCTTTCGTGGAGAACGGGAAGATCTATCTTACGTTCGCGCCGGGCGAAAAGCTTTCACTGGTGTGGCCGAAGGAGGCCGCGACAAGCGCGGCCCTCCCGTTGCGGTTGCCGGAAATCGTGGGGCGCGAACAGCCGGCGCGCATCGTGCGGCGTGAAGTGGTGAAACAAGACGGCGGCGCGGCGCTTGAGGGCGCGGCGTGGATCTGGCATCCAGACGCGATGCAGAAGAAGGCCGTCGCGACACTGCGCACGACATTCGACATTCCAGAGGGCGCGACGATCAATGCGGCCACGCTCACGTTCTCGCTCGACAACGGCGGCGAGGTGCGGTTGAACGGGCAGGTCGTGGGTAAGCAGGAGACGAACTCGTCTTCGTGGATGAAACTTTCCGTGTTTGGCGGCGCGCTCGGTGATCGCGCCCTACCGAGTGACGGCTCGGCGGGGACGCCTCGCCCTACCGATGGCGGCTCGGCGGGGACGCCTCGCCCCACCGATTTGCGGGCGTTGCTCAAACCGGGACGCAACATTCTTGAGGCGACGTGCGATAACTTCATACCTGGCGATGCCGGATTCATCGCCTCTCTCGACATGGTCGTGGGCGGAAAGAAGATGCGCGTGTTCACGAACAACAAGTCGTGGGAGGCATCGCTCGATGGCAAGGCGTTCAAGCGCGCAAAGAGTGCGGGACTGTACGGGGCGATGCCGTGGATGCGGTTCGACGCAGATGGCATTGCCCGTCAGAAGCCGTTGAAGAAATCATGCACGACTGAACTTGCGTTCGACCTGGGAATATCCGTTCCGCCGGGACGTCTCTTCTTCGTGGGGGATGGTTTCAGGCGCGAGGTCACATCTGTCCTGAAGCCGGGTTTGAACAAGGTGAGCGAGGCGCGTGACGTGAAAAATCCGCGCTTGATCTGGACGGCACCCGCGCAGGGTGTGTATGATCTGCGGTGTGAATATCTCGCCGAGCCAATGGGCGTGGTGACGCCGCGTTTCTTCTGGAAGTGGGCGGGCAAGAGGCCGGAGGCGTGGAAGGTGAGGGTATGGGAGGAATGTCATGGTTTTAACACAGAGGCACAGAGGCGCGGAGGCACAGAGTTTTCTGACAGGATTGGTGCAGGGAACGCTGCACAATTTGAGATCAAGGAACATGTGTATGTCGTTCCGAAGATGGCGCTGAAACCGTTTACGCGCTTCTGCTGGAGCGTGGAGGAGTGCGGCGCGCTCGGTGATCGCGCCCTACCGGGTGGTGGCGGCGCGGCTCGGCGGGGACGCCTCGCCCTACCAGGGGTGGCGGGTGGAACTTTTGTGAGCGGTATCGAGAAGTGGGAGAAGCCGTTCTTCAAGCCGCCGTGGAAGCATGACCAGAAAGAATACTGGATTGCGCGGAAGAAGGTGACGCTGAAGGGCGCAAAGAGCGTGATCATTGCGCTCGCGTCGCTCGGGTCGCACAGGCTCTACGTGAACGGCAAGCCGGCGAGCGACTGTTTCGGTCCGAACCGGAGCCACGTTGAAGACGGCATCCTCCTTGCCACGACATATGATGTGACGGATCTTGTGAAGGACGGCGAAAACGAGTTCAAGGTCTATATGCACGATGGCTGGGCGGCTTTGGGTCAGTGCAAGGAGAAGGAGTCGTGCTTGAGCGTGGATGGACGCATCGTGATGACGGAAAATGAAGTGGGTAAAGTCTTGGTGATCGACTCCTCCGAGCCGTGGGACGTTTCGCTCAGCGCGGACCGCTCGTACGGGCCTTTGAGCTACAACTGCAACGGAAGCAGGCGTGGCATCGAGCATCTCTGCGACGTGGAGCGCGAGACTCGCCACGCGCGCGGCGTGCTGCGCACGGGGCCTGCGTTCACCGTCACCTGCGACGTCTCCGAGCGCGACTACGCGATTCGCGAGATCAAGCCTGTTTCGATTGAGGAAACCGCCACGCCGGGCAAGTGGAAGATTGACATGGGCGAGGCGTTCTCCGGTTTCATGCGCCTGAAGCTCAAGGGGAAGAAGGGCACGGTCGCGCGGATGACGGCGAGCGACACGTTCGTTGACGAGTGCGTGTTCGGGCAGATCGCGGAGTTCGAGTTCTGTGGCGGCGGCGGCGGTCGCGGGGCGACACGCCCTACCGTGTGCGGTGTTTTCGAGAACAGGATGAATACGCAATCCGGTAGGTTCTTCTACCTCACGGGCTGCGAGAAGCCGGGACTTGATGACGTGACGGGGATCGTGATCGGCTGCTGCGGGCGCATCCACGGCGGGTTTAAGGGTGATCGCGATCTTGAAACGATTCTCGCGCTCGACCGCAACACGTTCATCGCGACGACGATGGGTGGCGTGACGGTGGACTGTCCGCACCGCGAGCGCCTGGGCTACGGCGAGGCGAGCCTTTCCGCGATGTGGGGCGACGGAATGCCGCAGTTCGACAGTGCGGCGTACTACTACGCCTACCTGCTCAAATGGGCGTCGAGCCAGCGTCCGGACGGCAGCATCCCGCACGTGTCGCCGAACGGCTACGGCTGGGGCGGCACGTTCTGGAGCAACTTCCCCGTGTATGCGCTCGCGGAGTACTGTCAGCGCTATCCCGACGCGCGCTTGAAGGGCATCATGCGTCCCGTGATCGACAAGTGGCTCGACTACCTCAACTCGCATGTGCGCCCGGACGGCATTCTCGCGCAGTATGAGCCGAAGAAGGGCGACTGCCTTGGCGACTGGCTCTACCCTGAGATACACAAGACGAAGCACGCCTACGGCGACTGGGGCCACACCGTGGAGGGAATGTTCTTCAACAACTGCGCGTATGCGTGGGCCATCAAGCGCGCGCTGGGGATTGACGGACTCATCACAGACCCCGCGCGCCGGGCTGAGCTGGAGCGCCGCCACGCCGCGCTCGTGAAGGCGATTGACCGCGAGTGGTACAAGAACGGGCTGTACGTCTCGGAGGACGCGCGCTACCAGGCGATCGCGCTCCTGGGCGGCGCGGCGGATGCGGGCGGACACCGTGCCGAGACGGAGAAGGCGATGCAGAACATCGTGGAGTGGAAGGGCTACATCGACGGCGGCAGTCCGAGCTACATGCCGATCCTGCGTCTGCTCTGCGCGACCCGACGCGGACGCGAGCTCGCGCTGCGCACTTTCCGTCGCCGCGAGGCGCCCGGCTTCCTCTACTTCGCGGACGAGGGGTACAACACGATCCCCGAGGACTGGTGGTACGGACGCTCGTCGCGTGGCAGCATGATCCACACATGCTACACCGGCCCCGCAGGCGCGCTCTTCCACGGCTTCGCCGGCTTCGAGATCGACGGGAACAAGATCACCGTCGCGCCGCTGCTCTCGGACACATTGCCGAACTTCTCCGCGTACACCGAGACGCTGTACGGAACGCTCTGGGTGAAGGTTGAGTCGAAGGGTGGGAAGCGCGTCGTGTGGGTGCTGTGCCCGTACGGCTGCGAGGGGACGTTCGTCGCCGACGATGCACGCCACGCGCTTCGACCCGGTCTCAACAGGTTCGAGGTGGCACAGCAGTAATGCCGTCAGACAATAACGGGCGGTGCGGTCTTATGGTATAATTCAAGAACACGTATCCAAAAAAAGGAGCAAGAAGAAAATGACAAGAAAGTTAATGGTAGCCGCCATTGCGCTGGCGGGGGTAACGAACGTGATGGCGGCTGGCGATGCGCCGCAGAAAGAGGTAAGCGAGGGGATGTCCTTGCGGGCGAAGATCGCGAAGACCTGCAAGATCACCGGTTCGGACATGTGGTACGGCTACCGCCGCACGAAGTTCAACTTCAAGGGCCGCAAGGCCTGGGTGGTGGAGCCGTCCGTCACGCCGGCGAAGGGCATGCCCTGGACCTGGACGATGCAGTGGGCGGAGGCTTTTGTGGACCGCACGGGCGTCCCGGACCTGCTCGGCAAGGGCTATCACCACGTAACGATCGACGTGTTCAACACGCGCATGGATGAAAACGGCCTCAAGGCGTGCGCGGCGTTCCAGGAATTCCTCGTGAAGGAACTTGGCTTTGCGCCCAAGGCCAACCTCGTCGGCATGAGCTGGGGCGGTTTCTTCTCCACGCGCTACGCAGCCACCTACCCGCAGAACGTGCGTCGCATCTACCTTGATGCGCCGCTCTTGAACTTCGACGGGTTTGGCACAAAGGTGAACGCCAAGCAGTCTGCTGGGCTGATTGGACCATGGGCTGCGAGGCTGCCTGCCGACGGCAAATGGACGAACGATCCTTGTATGCCCGTGAACATGGCAGAGCCGATCGCGAAGGCCGGCATTCCGGTGCTTCTTCTTTACGGCGGACAAGACCAGACCGTGCCGCCGGCGTTGAACGCGGAGCTGTTCATTACGCGCTTCAAGGCGGCTGGAGGGAAGATCGGCGTCGACAAGCGCGGCGGATTCGGACACCATCCCCACGGCGTCGATCCAAACAAGACCGACAAGATTGTCAATTTCGTGATGTCGGAGTAGCAGATTTCATTCGCGCTTGCGAAAGCGGGCGTCAAGATCTTGCTCGTGTACGGCACTTCCGAACCATCGCCCCGGCAGTTGCCTCGCCGGGGGATGGCCGAAGTGATCGTGGTAGGTGCGGCTGAAGTGCGGATGGGAGACGAAGCCGGTTCGGGCGGCGATTTCCTTGACGGAGAGCGTTCCGTCGTGGAGCAAGCGGTCTGCCTCTCGCATCTTCACGCCTCGGATGTATTTCCCCGCGCTCATGCCGAACTGGGCGTGGAATGCGGTCTGGAGCGCGGTTTGCGAGACGCCGGCGGCGCGCGCTGCGTCGGTTGTCGAGATGGGGCTGGACATGTGCGTCTCGATGTACGAAAGCACCTTGGCGAACCAGGGCGGGTCCAGGGGGAACACCGCAGTGGAAGTCCGCTCCACAAGACGTCCCGGCCTGACCGTGAACGTCGGGCGTGACTTCGGCCTTTCCGGATGCGACAGCGCCGTGTCCATGAGCCGCGCCGCCGCGTGGCCGACGCCGAACGCATTGGGGTCGATGCTGGAGATGGCGACGGATGCGTAGGAGCAGAGCAGCTCGTCGTTGTCTACGCCAAGCACCGCGAGGTCATTCGGTACCGCACGGCCGATTTCCTGTGCGGCGCACAGCACGTGGTACGCCCTCAGGTCGTTGGCGCAGAACACCGCCGTGCGTGGAGGCAATGATGCGATCCATTTGCGCAATTGGAGCTTGTTCTTGGGCGGCTTGGCTTCTTCGTTGAAGAAGATGGCGTTTGTAGGCGGCTCGCGGGCCGTGAATTCCGCACAGGCGAACCCGGCGCGGAGAAGGGCGGTGGAATAGGCCGCAAGCCGGTCTTCGGAATAGCGCGTGCCGCGATAGCCGCAGTAGGCGAAGCTTCTGAATCCGCGCTGCATGAAATAGTCGGCGGCCATCTTACCGATCTCCGTGCAGTCGTTGTCGACGCCGATCAGTTCAGGGTCGTTGCGCTCGCAGATCGCGTCGACGATTGGCAGCCCCGTCGCCTTGAGCTGCGCGACGTATTCCTCTCCGATGATTCGCGCGATGATGCCGTCGACCCCCGCGAACGTGCGGCGGTTCCCTATCGCGTCGGGCGAGAGCAGGCGCAGCCGCCAGTCAGGACGTCCCAGCGCGTAGTGGGCGACGCCTTTCAGGAACTGACGCCCGTATTCGCGGGCGTTCTCCGAAAAGAGAGCTATTGTCTTCATGGCGAACATTATACCAGAACTTCCTGAATCCGGGTTGTATTTTAGGCAAGTGTGCTTTTGGATTATGCAAGCATTTCCCGTTTACGGCATCAAAGGCGCTATGGTAAAATACGCATTGTGCTTCTGGGCATTGTCCCAGGCAATTTCGCATCCCAATTGGAAAGGAAGTAAAATGGAAGTGAAGAGAAGAGATTTCATACGCGGCGCGTTGACTGCGGGCGCGTATGGCATGGCCGGACGCGACTTTGGCTTCGCCGCGACGGCGAACGCCGCGGCCCTGCCGCTCCCGACGCCGGCGCACCTGAAATGGGCGGACATGGAGCTCGGCATGTTCTACCACTACGACATTCCGATCTTCGGCAGCGGACACGCCCCGAGCCCAAAGTGCTACAACCCGGAGAAGCTCGACACCGACCAGTGGATGGAGGCCGCGAAGGCGTACGGCGCGAAGTACGTCGTCCTCACGGCTAAGCACGGCGCGGGGTTCATGCAGTGGCAGAGCGACATCTACCCGTATGGCGTCAAGCAGTCCCCCTGGCGCGGCGGCAAGGGCGACCTCGTGCGCGACTTCGTGACGAGCGCGCGGAAGTACGGAATGCTCCCCGGCCTCTACGTGGCGATGCACTACAACTGGTTCCTCGGCGTGCGCAGGAGCAACGGGCGGGTCTCGTCGAAGGGCTACTACGGCTACGGCGAGGAGGCGCAGAGGAAATACGCCGCGAGCTGCGAGGCGGTGCTGAACGAACTTCTCACGAATTACGGGGAGCTGTTCGAGATCTGGTTCGACGGCGGCGTCCTGCCGCCGGAGGAAGGCGGGCCCCGTGCGCTCGAGATCATCGAGCGCCTCCAGCCGAACGCGATCCTCTTCCAGGGGCCGAAACAGGCGAAGAACATCATCCGCTGGGTCGGCAACGAGCGCGGCGTCGCGCCCTATCCGTGCTGGGCGACAGGCAGGGATGTCACGCAGTCCGACGGCGTCAAGGAGTCGAAGGGCGAGAAGTACGCCGGCACGCCGGAGGGGAAGAAGTGGATGCCGGGCGAATGCGACGTGCCGCTCGGCCCCTGCAAGTGGCTCTGCACGAGCAAGGGCCGCTACTGGACGATGGACGAGCTCGTGAACATGTACGACTGCTCCGTCGGGCGCAACTGCAACCTCATCCTCAACGCCGCGCCGCTGCAGAGCGGGCTGGTCGCCGACGAGGAGATGAAGATCTACGCCGAGTTCGGGCGGCGCATCAAGGCGCGCTACTCGAACAGGCTCGCGAAGACGGAGGGGACGGGCGAGCGCATCGACCTCGAAATCCCGAAAGACGGCGGACCTGTCAACCAGGTCGTGCTGATGGAGCGCATCGAACGAGGCGAGCGGATCCGCAAGTTCGACATCGAGGCTTTGTCCGGCGGGCAGTGGAAGAAGATCTACGCCGGCTCCTGCGTCGGGCACAAGCACATCGTCCGCTTCGACAAGATTGCGGCGGAGCGTCTGCGCCTTTCCGTCACGGCATCCGCCGCGACGCCGGAGATCCGCGATTTCTCGGCCTACTGCAACTGAAAGGAGAAGAGACATGATCAAGAAAACGACGTTCGCAGCGTTTGCGGCATTCACGTTTGCCGCCCTTTCCAATGTCACGCCGGCGCTGCTTGGCGCGTCGGGCGATTCCGGCACGACAAACTACGTCCTTTCAATCAACTTCAGCGGCGGACAAAGAAAGAACGACCAGCACTATGGCGCACTTTCAGGCACCGATGTCTTCGGAACGGTCCCTGTACGCGGCGACTGCTGGAACAATAGCTATGCCGCCACAGTGGCTGGCATGGACGGTCTTCTGTGGAACGACGGCGCCGTGCATGCCAATGCAGAGGGCGTAACGCTTTCTTATGGATCCTATACTTGGGCCAACTCTGCGACCGTGGTTTCCGGCAATCTGCTCCACAGCTATCTCGACGACACCGATATCAACGTGACGATCGACGGGCTTACGGAGCAGAATGGATTTCCACGATACTGCCGAGTGCATGTGTACATGTCTATGACCCTTAAGTCTAACATCCAATTTGAACCCATCGTTGTCAATGGAACGGCGTACACGTGGAACGGAAGTGCGGTTTGCCAAGGAACAACGAGGTGGGGTAATTCCAGTAAAGTGACATCCAACGAAATCGCACTGGGATGGGATTATCTCAACATAGGGCCGATCGAGATTCCAGCGGACGGTCGGATCTCGATAACGACGTTTGACTATTCGAACAAAGAAGCGCGTGGTTGCATCGCGGCGGTGCAGATCGAGTTTGCCGTGCCTGAGGCGATATCTGTTTCGGCAAGCTGCGCTGCAGGCTCCGGCACCATACAGCTGGGAGACGGAGAGGCGGGTGCGGACGTGTCGGTGGCCGGCGAGTTCGGCGAGCCGGTGACGACGACCATGAAAGCGACGGCCGCAGACGGCTTCGCGTTCGTTCGCTGGAGGGGGCCTGTAGGATTGTTCGCCTCGGGTTCGGCAACGGATGCCGAAGTGACCGTAAAAACCAGCATGGCGGCGGAGTTCACGGCGGAATTCGTGATGGACAATGATGTCCGTACGGCAAGGTGGACCGGTGGAGGCGCGAGCGGCGACTTGTCGGATCCAGAGAACTGGGCATGCTTCAATGCCGCAGGCGCTCCCCTTGAAGGGAAAGTGCCAGGCGAGGGCACGACTGTCGTCGTTGCGGGCGAGACGTCTTTTGCGTTGCCGACAAACTCGTCCCTCCATTATGCGGCGATTCACTTCGACAATGCCAGTCTCCTGTCCGATTCCGACATGTCCGGCTTGGATCTTGCGAAGGTCCTGGGCGGATCGACAATCGACCTGCGCGGAAAGACGCTCACGCTTCTGCCGGCGGATGGATCGTACAATACGGAAATGACGATAACCGACTCTTCTGCAGTGGGTACGGGCGGCAGCCTCGTGCTGATTGCTGCCAACGGTGCCACATTCACGAATCTCGGCATCACGCTGTCCGGAACGCTGAAACTTGTGAAGGACGGCGAAGGCATGTACGTTCCCTTAAAATCTGGGCAATCCTACACAGGAGGGACGCACGTCAAAATGGGAACGGTGAAACTCGGGACTCCCCTCCAACCCCTTGGTCCATGCGACAAGACTCAGACGGTGCGGGTGGAAAGAGGGGCGACTCTCGACATCAACCGGTGTCGCACGGGATGCTTCTACAATTATGAACTTGGCGGAACGATTGTGCACGAGGGGAATGCGCGCACGGAATCATGGGACACGCAGTATCTTTGGATGTCCCGGATTGAACTCATTGACGATGCGCATATTTCCGGTGGTTTCTTCTATTTCGGAAGTTCGGATCCAAGCGCGCCGAGCATTCTGTCGCTGAAAGGGCATACGCTGTACATGGATCTTGCAAAGGGAGAAGTCTTTGCACACGGGCTCGAGGCGGATGCGACCGGGGGAAAGATGGTGCTCACTGCTGGCGCTCTGACATCTGCCACGGTTGACCTTTCTTCCATTGACGTTGCGTTCACGGGGGATTCCTATGAATTCATTGCTTCTGGCGACAACGGCGGCGAATTGCCCGTCAAGGGATTTGCGTATGAACGGAATTATTGGATGTGCCATCGAGGGGCGTGCGAGATTCAAGTCCATGGAACTTACAAGGCTGGCGCGTATCGCCCGCCGATCACGCTGCAGGACGGGGCGGCCATCGACATCTCCGCAGAAAACGGATGTTGGAGCGCAGACGGCATTTTGTCCTCGTCATACAACCCCACACAAACCAATCGGGCGTTCTCTCAGCCGGGTCAGGTTTCGTTCGCAGACGAAGCCACGATAACCGTTAATCTCGCCGGACGCGCTGATCTGAAGGCGATAGCCGAAGACGACTCGCCATATATTGTCACATGGAGTACGCCGCCGGCGGACAGCGTGAAGTTCAAGCTTGACGCCGAAACGCGCCAGCGCGGATATTCGGTCAAGGTGCGCAGCAATGGGCTGGCGTTGCTGCCGCCGCGCGGATTCATGTTGCTGGTTAGATAATACCATGCGCAGAAGCATTGCAACTTTGGCGGCGGTGGCAACGCAACATCCCAGGTTTTGTGCTTATCGTAAAGTAAGGCGGTAATTGCTTGAGTAAGAAAAGGGAAGGACAGACATGTGTTTGGGTTCGCCTATTCGCCAAATCTCCAAATAGGTGAACTTGGATTCTTGCATGACTAGGTTCACCTAATAGTCAAAAATCAATTTAGGTGAACCAGTTGCGATTGACATAAGGCACAGTTAATGATACAATATGCCCTGTTCTTGCAAGAAAGGATTTTATGGACTTCTTTGGCAGAGAAAATGAAATCGGTGACTTGATGGCACTCTGGGGCAAGCGGTGTAGTTCGCTTGTTACATGCCGTGGGCGTCGTCGCATTGGCAAGTCAACCTTGATTGAGGTTTTTGCACAAAGGTCGAAGGCTCGTTTCATACGAATTGAAGGAGTACGCCCAAAACCAGAGTTCTCCGACGAGACAGAATTAAAGACCTTTGCGCGAGAGCTCGCCGCGCAGACTCTGGCGGATGATAGCGTACCGGATAATTGGCTTAAGGCATTCATCAGGCTTGACCGTGAAATAAACGACAAGGAACGTACTGTAGTTCTGCTGGATGAGGTTTCGTGGCTTGGCCATTACGATGAGACCTTCGCCGATCTCGTCAAGATTGCCTGGGACGACTATTGGTCAAAGCACGATCGTCTGATTGTCGTGGTCTGTGGGAGCGTGTCGGGTTGGATTAAAGAACACTTTGTCGACAACGGGGCTTTCTACGGCAGACGTTCGCTTGATTTGGTCGTAAAGGAACTGCCGCTAAAGGAGTGCGTCAAGTTCTGGGGGCGTGCTGCGACAAGGGTTGAGATTCGTGAAATCATCGACGTGCTGTCCGTGACTGGAGGCGTTCCCAGGTACTTAAGGGAAATTGCGCCAGGAGATTCCGCCGTGGCGAACATCGCGCGGCTGGCGTTTCGCCCAAATTCGATTCTCCGCATAGACTTTGACGAGATGTTTTCGGATGTCATAACGAAACTGCCGACGCTATCAGGGAAAATCATGCGCGCGCTCGTAGATCGTCCGTTGTCGGTTTCCGAGGCGGCGAAAGTCATCAATGCAGGAAAGGGCGGGAAGATTGGCGAGGCGCTGGAGCAGTTGGAGGAGGCCGGGCTTGTCGCGTCCAACATCGGCAAGAACCCTGAAACGGGGAAGCCCCTGCGGGAGATCAAGTATCGGCTCAAGGACAACTATGCACGCTTCTACCTGCGGTACATAGAGCCGAGGAAGGAGATTGTAGATGCCGGAGCCTATCGGTTCGTTTCCTTGGACGCATTGGACGGATGGGAAACAATAATGGGGCTTCAGTTCGAAAATCTAGTAGTGAATCATTATCCTGCGCTGATAGCCCCTCTTCACATGGGAAATTCCCTTATAGAGTCCTCGGCGCCATATTCGCGCAGTCGAAAAGGCGACGGCGAAGACGGGCTGCAGATCGACCTCCTTCTGCAGACGAAGCATAGCAATTACGTAGTTGAAATCAAGCGTCGTCGCGAGATAGGCCGGGAGATAATCGACGAGGTTGAGCGCAAGCTGAAGAAACTCTCCATGCCAAGGGGAAAGTCTGCGCGCCCCGTGCTTGTCTATGACGGGCACCTTGCCCCCATTGTCGAAGCTGACGGGTATTTCGACGCCATCATACCTTTTCGGAGTCTTATGGGATTGTAGAGGAAGACTGATGAAACAGCATGAAATGAGTGAGAATCGGAGATGGTTCGCGCTTGCCGCGACGGTAGTTTGCTTGACGGCGGCAATCTCGCCATCGTTCGCCTTTGGCGAGAACCTCATTAACGGTGCGTTTGAGCCGCGCGGCGACAGGCCTTTCGTGATCGACCACAGCGAGGACGTAGTCACGAACTCCGTAGCCGCCGCAGATCCGGACGCGGTGAAAAGCCTCGCGGGCGAGTGGCGCGTGACGGGGAACGGGCTTTCCGGCGTGGTGCAGCTTCCCGGCACGCTTGCGGATGCGAAACTCGGCACGCACAAGACCGCCGCGGACTGGGCGGCGGACACCGACCGTCGTTCCAAGGGCGCGCTGACCCGCGAATGGCAGTATCGCGGCAAGGCCGTCTACGAGCGCGAGATCGAACTCACGGAGGAAGAGGCGCGGCATCCCCTCGAACTGGTGATGGAACGCGTGATGCTCCATTCCGAACTTGCCATCGACGGCGAGACGGTCGGTTCGTGCGATTCGCTCGCCGTCGAACACGTCTATCCGATTCCGCAGCGGCTGACGAAACCGGGACGCCACACGATCCGCCTGACGCTCGACAACTCCAACCGCTATAACTTCTCGGAGTGGGCGCACAGCTATGGTCCCGTGATGCAGAGCGTGTGGCACGGCGTGGTCGGAGAGTTTGCGCTGCGGCGGCAGAGTGTGCTCAGGCAGTCGCGCGTATTCGCCTCATGGCCCGCGAACCATCGACTGGTTGTTGAAGCGCCTGAGTCGTTCAAGGCGAAGGATCTGGATGGGAACATACGCTTGCTGCATGCAAACGCTGTGCCGCCGGATTGCAATAGCGTGCGTGTAGGAAGCATCAAACCATCTCCCTACCGCAGGGGTTTCAACCTTATCGAACTCTTTCTTGAATACGAGCCCGAGGCGTGGTCGGAACACCATCCTTATCTCTATTCGCTCGTGTTGCACGACGTCGAGACTGATTTCACGCATACGATACGCTTTGGATTCCGCAGCGTGTCCGCGCACGACCACGCGATCTGGATCAACGGCTTCAAGTGGTTCATGCGCGGTAACCTCGACTGCTGCCACTTTCCGCTCACGGGCGCGCCGGAGACCTCCGTGGAATGGTGGCGCACGACGCTCCGCAAGCTGCGCAACCAGGACGGCATCAACACGATCCGCTTCCACTCCTGGACGCCGCCCAAGGCCGCGTTCGACGCGGCGGACGAACTGGGCATGTTCTGCGTCGTTGAGGCGGGCATCTGGGTGGACCGCTGGCACACGACGGCCGACAAGATGGGCTTCGGCAAGCCCATCGACGGATTCGTCCAGCACGAGCTGCGCAACATCCTTGAAAAGCGCGGCAACTCGCCGTCCTTCATCTCGCTCGGTATCGGCAACGAACTCGGCGGCAGCGACTTTAAGGTCATGGGCAAGTGGATGAACGACTGCCGGGCGTTCGATCCGAGCCGCCTGTACCTGGCCTCCACGGCCAGGGAGATATCCCCAGGCGACGACTACACCACGACGCACCGGCACCCTGAAGTGGGCATGGTGCGCGGGCGGTTCCGACCCTCCACGGATTGGGACTATGAGGATGTTTACGGCAAGACCCGTCTTCCTGTGGTGGCGCACGAGATCGGACAGTGGCCGATCTACGTGGACTGGAAGCACGAGCTTGCAAAATACACGGGCGTGATGCGTCCGTACAATCTCGAACACTATCGCGACGTGGCGGTGAAGTCCGGTACCGAACGCTTCTGGCCGCGCTTCTGCAAGGCGTCCGCCCACCTCAACCGCCTGATGTACAAGGACGAGGTGGAAAGCTTCATGCGCACGCCGTCGTGCGCAGGACTGCAGCTGCTGAGCGTGCAGGACTTCACCGGGCAGGGTGAGGCGTTGATCGGCTGGCGCGACAGTTTCTACGACCTCAAGCCGGCTGTGGAGGGAATGCGGCCGCGTCCTTTTTTCGAAACAATCTTCACGTCGTATGCAGGCCTTGCCCGCTTCGAGAAGTATGTCTGGAGCGTGGGCGAAACATACAAGGCCACGATCCTGGTTCGCAATGGTACGGAAGAGCCGTCCCTCGAAGGCGAAGAGTGGAATTACTACGTGGAGGATCGTCCGACTTTAGATGCATTTGGCAAAAGCTATCTTCATGGGAAACTGCGCCTTCCGAAGACGATCTACCCTGGCGATGTCGGTGTGCTTGGCGAAGTGTCCATACCGCTTACCGCCGACATGGCCGGCAAGAAATTCATGCTGCGCTTCAATGGAAATTACTGGCCATTCTGGGTGTTTGGTAGGGCGCGATCACCGAGCGCGCCGTCCTCCGTACGGGCCGCCCGGTGGTCGGCCCCTACCGACGGTAGGGCGGTTTCGATGAAACCGCCCTACATCCTCGAAACCTCCTCATTTGACGAGGCAGTGGCCGCGCTTGTGAAGGGTGGCATCGTCCTCTACACCGGACCGAGCGCGAAAAGCGCGAAGTCGCACTTCAAGCCGGTCTACTGGTCCACGGGGCATTTCAAAAGCGCGAACGCCGAACTCTCCACGCTGGGCTATTGCGTCCGCGCCGACCATCCGGCGCTGCGCGGTTTCCCGACCGAGGACTGGGCGGACTGGCAGTGGTACAACCTCGTGGAAGGGGGCGTGAAACACGGCATCGCCGATCTGCCGCAGGGTATCGACCCGATCGTCATGCCGGTTCCCGACCTACACTACTCGACGAAGATGGGTATGTTGTTCGAACTGAAAGTGGGCGCGGGTCGCCTCATGGTGTGCGGGCTCAACCTTTCTGACAAGACATTGCCGGAGGTTTGCGCGATTCGGAAGAGCATCCTCTCGTACATGGAGTCGAAAGATTTCAACCCGACGGCATCGGTTGATCCGGAAACGTTCAAGGAGGCGTTCGCGCCGCAGGCAGCGGCGTCGAAGCTGCGTCCGGCGCAGTTCCGCGACGCGCCCGTCTACATCGCGGCGGCGGTGGAGCTGGACGCGGCGGAGCGGAGCGTCGAATGGAAGAAGACGCTCGACTTTGCGGAAATGTCGCAGGGTGGCTACAACGTCTCAGGAAAGGGCCGTTGGGGATCGTGGCACGACAGCACCGGCTCGTTCTGGCATGGGCAGAAGCTCACCGTGACGCTGACGGATGCGAAACCCGTTACCGGGACGCTCTGGGTGCGTTTCCGCGATCCCAACCGCAACAACCGTTCTGGACGCGGCACGTGCGAGGGCCGTCCGTTCACGGTCCCCCAGCACCAGAACGCGAAGGACGGCATCTGGTGGGCGAAGCTTCCCGTCATGCGAGAGGATTTTCTCGATGGCAAGATCGAGCTTTCATGCGAAGCAATCACAGGTCCGAACCTGATGATCGACCGCGTCGTGCTGATGGAAGACAAGTAGGAAAGAGAAATGACACGTGTAAAAGTGAAGAGGGAGAAGCTTCCCATCAAGACGTACGGCGTGGGCGAGCCGGAAAAGAACCCGATGTTCTTCGAGAAGCGGGTCTATCAGGGATCGTGCGGGAAGGTGTATCCCGTACCGTTCATCGACAAGGTGTACGACACGCCGTCAATGAAGAAGTACGACGCCGTGACGCTCGAGAACGAGTACGTGCGTCTCGTGCTCCTGCCGGAACTCGGCGGGCGCATCTACATCGCGCAGGACAAGAAGAACGGCAACTACGACTTCTTCTACCGCAACGACGTGATCAAGCCCGCGCTCGTCGGTCTCGCCGGCCCGTGGGTGAGCGGCGGCGTGGAGTTCAACTGGCCGCAGCACCACCGTCCCGCCACGTTCATGCCGACCGACGTCGAGATCGAGAAGGGTGAGGACGGCAGCGTGACGGTGTGGATGAGCGACCACGATCCTTTGACGCGCATGCGGGGAACGCACGGCATCTGCCTGAAACCCGGCAGCTGCATCGTCGAGCTGAAGGTGCGTCTCTACAACCGCACGCCGTTCACGCAGACGTTCCTCTGGTGGGCGAACGTTGCCGCGCGCGTCCACGACCAGTACGAAAGCTTCTTCCCGCCGGATGTCGAGTACGTCGCCGACCACGCGGTGCGCGCGATGTCGTCCTTCCCCGAGGCTCTCCAGAAGTACTATGGCGTCGATTACGCCGCGCGCAAGGGTGCGAACAACCTCTGCTGGTACAAGAACATCCCCGTGCCGACCTCGTACATGATCTGCGCGACGAAGTACGACTTCTTCGGCGGCTACGATCATGCGGCGCAGGGCGGGTTCGTACATGTCGCCGACCGGCACATCGCCCCCGGCAAGAAGCAGTGGACGTGGGGCAACCATCCGTTCGGCTACGCATGGGACCGCGAGCTGACGGACGACAGCGGACCCTACATCGAGCTGATGGCCGGCGTCTACACCGACAACCAGCCCGACTTCACGTACCTGATGCCGTACGAGACGAAGACGTTCTCGCAGTACTGGTGGCCGTACCAGAAGATCGGCGTGCCGCAGAATGCGAACAGGGACGCGGCGGTGCGGTTCGCCGAGGGGGAAATTGGAATTGCCGTGTCGCGTCCGATGATGGGTGCGAAGATCCGCGTGATGCGCGGCGGGAAGGTCGTGAAGGAGATCAAGGTCGATTTGTCGCCGGAGAAGCCGTGGATTGCTGGAGCGGATGCGAAACAGCAAGCGTACGACAGCAAGGTAGGGCGCGGACTCCGGCCGCGCCGACAGCAAGCGTACGACAGCAAGGCGGGGGATGTCCTTGTTGTGCTTGACGGCGAAAATGAAGTGATACGTTGCGAGGCGGCGGCAAAGAAAAAGCAACGCAAGCTTGAGGAAATCAAGGACAAGCGTTCCGTGGCGACGGAGCCGCCCGCGCCAAAGGACATTGCAAGCGCGGACGAACTGTTCCTCACGGCGGAGCATCTCGACCAGTACCGTCATCCCACGCGCGCGCCCGAGGCGTACCTCGATGAGCTTCTGCGGCGCGATCCGGGCGACTGCCGTGCGCACATCCTCTATGGCAAGCGGCTTCTTTCGCGCGGGCTCTTCGAAGAGGCTCGGGAACACTTCGCGGCGGCTGTCGCACGTCTCACGTTCAGGCATCCGAACCCCTATACGGGCGAAGCGCACTACTATCTAGGCCTCGCCCTCGACTTTCTCGGCAAAGACGACCTCGCCTACGACGCCTACTACAAGGCGACGTGGGACGGCGCGTGGAAGTCACCTGCCGAAACACGCCTCGCGATGATCGACATGCGGCGCGGCAAAATCTCGCGTCTCACGTCTCACGTCTCACGACAGAAACAGGACCGGCCTTTTTCCAGCCCCGACAAGGCCCTTGACGCGGCGTATGACTTGATCGAGATGGGCCAACAAGGGGAGGCGAAGGCACTGCTGGAGCAATATTTGGAGAGGGGTACGCGCGCTGCGGGTGAAAGCGACTTGATGGTGAAGTATGTGTTGGAGTGGTTGGGGAGACAGCAAGCGTACAACGGCAAGGTAGGGCGCGGACTCCGGCCGCGCCGACAGCAAGCGTACAACGGCAAGGACGAATCGCCGGATTGGTTCTTCCCGTCGAGGTTGTGGGATTACCGGGTGCTGCGCGATCTTTGGAATCGGGGCGACAGGTCGCGCAACGTCGCTTACGGGCTCGGTAACTTCCTCTACGACCGCAAGCGGCACGAAGAGGCGCTCGCGATGTGGAAGGCCGCTGTCAAGGCAGATCCGTCGTTCGCGACGGCGTGGCGCAATCTCGGCGTGGCGCTTTGGAACGTGCGGCGCGACGCGAAGGGCGCGATGTCCGCGTATCGGAAGGCGATGAAGGCGGATCCCACGGACGCGCGCCTCGTCGCAGAGTACGACCAGCTTTGCGAGAAGTGCAAGGTGTCGAGCGCGGAGCGGCTGAAGTTCCTCGAAGGTAAGGCTGCGCTCGTTGCGACACGCGACGACGCGACGGTGCAGTACGTGACGTGTCTGAACGACGTAGGGCGGTACGATGACGCGCTCAAGGTGCTTGCCTCGCGGCGGTTCCATCCGTGGGAGGGCGGCGAAGGGAAGGTGCTCGCGCAGTACACGCGCGCCCATTTGGCGTTGGGCTGGGCGGCGCTGGCGGGCGGAAGACAGCAAGCGTACAACAGCAAGGTAGGGCGCGGACTCCGGCCGCGCCGACAGCAAGCGTGCAAGGTGGGACAGCAAGCGTACAACAGCAAGGTGGTTGCGCTTGAACATGCCGAGAAGGCATTTGACACGCCGGAGAACCTAGGCGAGGCGTATCACCTTTTGCAGGCGAAGGCCGACGTGAACTACCTGAAGGGGCTTGCGCTTCGCGGGCTCGGACGCGAAACCGAGGCGAAGGCCGCGTTCAAGGCGGCCGCCGACGAGGCGGGCGACTTCCAGTCGATGGCCGTCACGGAGTACTCAGAGCTTTCGTATTGGCGCGGACTCGCCCTCGCGGCGCTTGACCGCAAGAAGGACGCGAAGGCGCTCTTCAGGGGCATGAAGGCGTTTGCCGAGAAGGGCCTTAAGACGCCGTTCAAGATCGACTACTTCGCGACGTCGCTGCCGCTTCTCCTGATCTTCGACGACGACCTTGAAGCTGTCAAGAACGATCGGATGCGGAACCTCGTCGCGCTTGCGGAGAAAGGAATCGTATCTGTTAGCCATTTGCCCGCGCTTCGTATATGAGGATGAATTTGATGATTGCTTTCGCTACTGGGAGATTAGGAGTCTCGGAGATAAGGAGAATATTTTAAAAATCTCCAATCCTCCAAAACTCCGAAACTCCCAGCAGCGAAAGCAATGAAGAGAGATCACAATGAATTTAGATGCAAGGAAAGGAAGTTGAAATGTCTAAGGCAAAGTTGATGATGGTGTGCGTCGTGGCCGCGATGGGCGGACTGCTCTTCGGCTACGATTGGGTGGTAATCGGCGGCGCGAAGCCGTTCTATGAGCCGTATTTCGGGCTCGCCGATCCGGCGAAGGCGTGGGAGGCCGGGTTCGCGATGGGGTCTGCGGTGCTGGGCTGCATCGGTGGCGCCATCGGGCTCGGGTGGCTGCCGGATCGTTTCGGACGCAAGCCATCGCTGATCTTTTCTGCGATCTGTTTCACTGTGAGCGCGCTCTGGACAGCATTCGCCACGGGTTACTGGTCGTTCGTCGCCGCGCGCATCCTGGGCGGCGTTGGGATCGGGCTTGCGTCGAACGTCTCGCCGGTCTATATCGCCGAAGTCTCGCCGCCGGAGATGCGCGGGCGGCTCGTCTCGCTCAACCAGATGACCATCGTGCTGGGCATCATCTTCGCGCAGCTGGCGAACTACCTTGTTTTTCGCACGGTGACGAGCGACGTCTCGTGGCGCGTCATGTTCGGCGCGGAGACCGTGCCGGCGGCGCTCTTCCTCGTGCTGGCGTTCTTCATCCCGGAGAGTCCGAGGTGGGGGGTGGAAAGACAGCAAGCGTACGACAGCAAGGCGGGAATACTTGCTGTTGTACGCTTGTTGTTTGAACGGCGAACCATGTCCGTCCTTGCGTTGGGCGTGTTCCTTGCGGCGTTCCAGCAGTGGTGCGGGATCAACGTGGTGTTCAACTACGCGGAGGAGATCTTCAAGGCGGCGGGCTACGACGTTTCGGGGGTGATGTTCAACCAGGTGATCACGGGCGTCGTCAACTGCGTGTTTACGGTGGTGGCGATGTGTCTGGTGGACAGGTGGGGCCGGCGTCCGCTGATGTTGCTGGGGGCTGGCGGGCTCGCGGTTCTTTACGCAATTCTTGGCTGTTGCTACCACTTCGAGGTGAAGGGCGTCGCCGTCCTGGTCGTGGTGATGGCGGCGATTGCGTGTTACGCGATGACGCTCGCGCCGATCACCTGGGTGGTGCTGAGCGAGATATTTCCGGACCGCGTGCGCGGTACGGCGATGTCGGTTGCCGTGGCAGCCCTCTGGATTTCGTGTTTCGGGCTCACCCTCACGTTCAAGCCGATCAACGTCGCGTTCGGCGCGGCGGGCACGTTCGGTCTGTACGCGGCGATCTGCGCCGTCGGCTTTGCGGTCGTTGCGCGATTCCTGAAGGAGACGAAAGGTCGGGAGCTGGATTGAGTATGGGAAAACGGCCCGTGACGACCTGTGCGGCGGTTGTCGCCGGCTGCGAATAGGTTCCGTTGCGCACTTGTGCCGGGGAGGGGGTTTTGATATACTATCCCAACGATTTCAAACAACAAGGAAACGGAAAGATGAAGATTGCCATCGGCGCCGACCACGGCGGGTTCGAACTGAAGAAAAGCGTCATCGCGTCCTTCTCGGGCGCGGAGTTCGTCGACGTGGGCTGCACGGGGCCCGACGCATGTGATTTCCCTGACTATGCGGACGCTGTCGCGGAGAAGGTCGCATGTGGCGAGGCCGAGTTCGGGATGCTGATCTGCCGCACGGGAATGGGCATGACGATGGCCGCCAACCGCTTCCAGAACGTGCGCGCCGCGCTCTGCCTCGACGTGCCCACCGCGGTGCTCGCGCGCCAGCACAACGGCGCGAACGTGCTCTGCACGGGGGCGGACAAGGTGGACGCCGCGCAGGCGGTGGAGATCCTGAAGGCGTTCGTCTCCACGCCCGTGGATGCGGCGGAGCGCCACGCCCGCCGCCGCGGGAAGATCGAGCGCGCCGGGCGCCTGAGCGACTTCTCCGGCCTCGCGCACGACGACCCCGAGGTCTACGCCGCCATCAAGGCGCAGGTGACGCAGGAGGATACGGAGATCAACCTCATCGCGTCCGAGAACACCTCGTCCCGCGCCGTGCGTCTCGCCGCCGGCAGCGTGCTGATGAACAAGTACGCCGAGGGCTATCCGGGCAAGCGCTGGTACTCGGGCTGCCTGCCCGTGGATGCGGCGGAGGAGCTCGCGCGCACGCGCGCCTGCCAGCTCTTCGGCGCCGACCACGCGAACGTGCAGCCGCACTGCGGCTCGTCCGCCAACATGGCGGTGTACCTCGCCACGATCCAGCCGGGCGACACGATCCTCTCCCTCTCCCTCGACCAGGGCGGACACCTCTCGCACGGCTCGCCCGTGAACTTCAGCGGCAAGCTCTACCACATCGTGCCGTACACGGTGGACCGCACCACGGAGCGTCTGGACTACGACGCCCTTGAGAAGCAGGCACTGGAGGTGAAGCCGAAGATTCTCCTCTCCGGCGCGAGCGCCTATCCGCGCGCAATCGACTTCAAGCGCATCCGCGAGATCTGCGACAAGGTCGGCTGTATCATGATGGTGGACATGGCGCACATCGCGGGCCTCGTGGCCGGCGGCGCGCACGAGAGCCCGGTGCCGTACGCGGACTTCGTGACCTCCACCACGCACAAGACGCTGCGCGGTCCGCGCGGCGGTCTCGTCCTCTGCAAGGAAAAATGGGCCAAGGCGATTGACTCGGCCGTGTTCCCCGGCATGCAGGGCGGTCCGCTCGAGAACATCATCGCCGCGAAGGCCGTCTGCTTCCGCGAATGGATGCAGCCCGAGATGAAGGACTACGCCGCGCAGGTCGTGAAGAACTGCAAGGCGATGTGCAAGGCCGTGCAGGACCGCGGCTGGCGGATCGTCTCCGGCGGCACGGACAACCACCTCTTCCTCGTGGACGTGAAGGGCACGAAGGGCATCACGGGCAAGGACGCGGCGGCGGCGCTCGACGCGGCCGGCATCGTGGTGAACAAGAACACGATTCCCTACGATACCGAGAGCCCATTCAAGTGTTCGGGCATCCGCGTCGGCACGGCGTCAATCACGACGCGCGGCATGAAGGAGGAGGAGTCCGCGCTCATTGGCGGCTGGATCGCCGACATCCTGGATGACATTACGAACACGGCTGTCCAAGCCGAGGTGAAGGCCAAGGCCGCCGCTCTCACGGCGAAGTTCCTTGTGCCGTAAGCCTCAAATGCCTTGTCCCAGCTGGAACTGGACGGATGAAACGGCGCCAGGCTCGTGGAGCGTCGGCATGCCGCCCTCTTCAACGGCGCGCGCGTCGTTGAACACCTCGTCCCACGTCTGGTAGCGCTTCTCGCGATCCTTCACGCACATGTTCGAAACGAGGCGCGCGAAGCCCTCGGAGAGCGTGGGCACAACGAAGCGCGGGTCGGGTGCCTGGATTTTCTCGCTCACGTGCGCGCGGAGGATGGCGTCGTTGTCGGCAAGGGGAAAGAGCATGCGTCCGGTGGCCATGTGGTAGAGCGTGGCGCCGAGGCAGTAGATGTCGGCCCGGCAGTCCAGTTCCATGTCGCCGTAGACCTGTTCCGGGCTGATGTAGGCGGGCGTGCCCACCACCTCGTCTGGCTGTTCCTTGTTCTGAATTGCGGCCGTGGACTGGCAGAGGCCGAGGTCCGTGACCTTGATCGTGCCGTCGCGGTCCACCATGATGTTCTCGGGCTTGAGGTCGCAGTGGACGACGGCGAAGACGTCCCAGGCGTACTTCATCGCGTCGGCCACGGACTCGCAGATGATGAGCACGTCGATTTCGGGAATGTGCGTCTTGCGCGAGAGGAGCGAGCCGAACGTGTAGCCGTCCACGTAGTCCATGATGAAGTAGTACCGTCCGTCAGCGAAGTCCGCGCCGTAGCCCTGCACGATGCCCTGGTGGTGCATGTTCGACATCGTGCGCACCTCCACCATGAACTGGCGCACGTCCTGCTCCGTGTTGGAGAATTTCGAGTCGAGCACCTTCACGGCAACGGGGCGGTTGAGCTCGCGGTGCCAGGCGCGCCAGACGACGGCCATGCCGCCTCGCCCGACAATCGTCTCGAAGCGGAGGAAGGGGATGTTCGGCGGCGTGTCGCGCGAGATCTTGCGCAGCACGCGCGTCTGCTGGACCTGCGCCGTGGGCACGGCCGGCGCGGCGACGGCGGCCTGCTGCTGGGCGGTGCGCGGGGCGAAGCGCAGCTTGTGCTGGCCTTCCTGCGACACGACAAGGTGCATCGTGCCGTCGGGGCCGGCCACGAGGTGCTGGTGCTTGGGGGGATTGCGGATCTTGATGATCATCACTTCACCTTCTTCGGCGTGTAACCCGCTCCCTTGCAGCGCTTGCAGGGCTGGCCGCCCATGCCCTCGCAGGCCGGACAGCAGATTTTCCCGATGCCGCTGCACGTCGTGCAGGGCGTGACCGTGATTTTCTTGCGCTTGTTGCGTCCGGAGGCCGGTTGCTCCTTCACGACCCAGCCCGTTTTCGATCCGGCGCGGGACGTCTTGCACTTCGTGCATTCGGCGTAGCCCGTGTGGTTGCACTTGCGGCAGGGTTCCACGCCACTCCACCAGCACGTCGTGCAGGGCTCCTTGTCCGCGCGGTCTTCGGGCGGGCGGCCCTTGATCACCCACATCTCGTGCCGGCCGGTTCCCTTGCAGAGCGGGCACCGGCTGTGCCGAACGTCCCATCGGTGGCTCTTGAACGGCTTGCCGGGCGTGACGTCGATCTCGCCGTCGTGCTGGCCGAGGTTGGGCGGCGTGAGGGAGAGGCTCCGCGCGCCCTTGCAGGCGGGGCAGGGCTCGGTCGTCGTGCGCGGTTCGGCGCGGGCCGTGCCGAACGCGGCGGCGAGGAGAAGGACGATGGCGGCTTTCATGTGCGGATGCCCTCCTTGGCGTATTCGTCTATTTTGCGGTAGAGCGTGCGGCGGGAGATGCCGAGCGACTTGGCGGCGAGGGAGCGGTTGCCGCGCGCCTGTTCGAGCGCAGCGAGGATCCGCGCCTTCTCGGTCTCCTCCAGCGTGCCTGCGGGGACGACCTGCAGGGCGGGCGAGACGGACGGCGCGCGCGAGAAGTCCGGCACGTCTCCCACGTCGAGCTGTCCGCCGGGCGAGAGCACCACCATCCGCTCCACGGCGTTGCGCAGTTCGCGCACGTTGCCGGGCCAGTCGTACGATTCGAGGAGCTTCATCGCGGCGGGGGTGATGCCCGTCACGCGGTTGCCGTTCGCGGAGGAGAACTCCGCGAGGAAGCGCGCGACGAGGAGGGGAATGTCGCCTTTCCGCTCGCGCAGCGCGGGGAGGCGGATGTCGATCACGGCGAGGCGGAAGTAGAGGTCCTCGCGGAACTTCCCCTCGCGCACGAGCTGCGCGAGGTCGCGGTTGCAGGCGGCCACGATGCGGATGTCCGTCTTGATCGTCTCGGAGCTGCCGAGGCGCTCGAACGAGCGCGTCTCGAGGACGCGCAGGAGCTTGACCTGCGTGGAAGGGGGAATCTCGGATATCTCGTCGAGGAAGATCGTACCGCCGTTGGCCGCCTCGAATCGGCCGATGCGCTTCGCCACGGCGTCCGTGAACGCGCCTTTCTCGTGGCCGAAGAGCTCGCTTTCGAGGAGGTTGCCGTTGAGCGCGGCGCACTCGACGGCCACGAACGGGCCGTTCGCGCGCGGGGAGAGGGCGTGGAGCGCGTGGGCGACGAGCTCCTTCCCGGTGCCGCTCGGCCCCTCGATCAGCACCGTGGCCGGCGAGGGCGCGGCCTGGCGGATGAGGCGGAACACGGTCTGCATCGCCTCGGACGTGCCCGTGATGTCCGCCAGCCCCTGCTTCACGTCGAGCTCGCTGCGGAGCGACACGACCTCCTCCTCCAGCGCGCGCGTCTTCAGCGCCTTCGCCACGCGCAGGTCGAGCTGGTCGAGGTCCACGGGCTTCGTGAGGAAGTCGTCCGCGCCGTCCTTCATCGCCTCCACGGCGAGCTCCACGGAACCGAACGCCGTGAGGAGGATGCAGGCGAGGTTCGGGCGCATCTTCTTCGCGGCCCTCAGGAGCTGGATGCCGTTCGCACCCGGCATGCGCACGTCGGAGAGCATGAGGGCGATCGAGGGGTCGGCCTCGAGAGCCTTGATTGCCTGCTCCGCGTCGGGCGCCGTGGTCACGCGATAGTCCGCCCCCAGCGCGCGAGCCATGAGCTCGCGCGTGTCCTTTTCGTCGTCTACGATGAGGATGGATGCCTTCATTCTGGTCGCCGTGTTGCGTTGCCTCTAGAGGAGGGTGGAAAACCGCGTCAAGTATATCATAAAGCGGCGCGCAGGGAAAGACCCTCTGCGCGCCGCCATGCGTCCGACGGATGTCGGATGGGAGTTAGAACTCGTAGCCCTTGCGGATGAGCGGCGTGACGAAGGCGTTCGCGGCCGCGTTGTCGAAGGACTGCTTGCAGGAGCACCAGTTCAGCTTCTGGCCGGGCAGGCGCTGCGCGATGCAGCCGACGAGGATGCCTTCCATCTGCGGGATGGAGTACTCCACGTCGGAGAAGGCGCGCGAGTGCGTCTGCGTGTAGACCGGACCCTCGCCGCGGATGGCGGTGAGGAACTCGATGTAGTGCCCGTCGGCGGAAAGGGCCGCCGCGCCGGCGCTCTTGTCCATGCCGCCGCCAGCCGCGCCGCAGCGCGGGAGCGTGACGGGGATCACCTTGCACGCGGGGTGGTCCTTGATGTTCTGGACGACCTTCTCGCCCTTGAGGGCGAGGAAGCTTTCCCCGCCGTAGTCGTTGGTGGAGCAGAGGATGCCCTTGGTGCCGATGACGATGCAGCCGGTGTTGGGCACCTTGCCGTCCTTCGCGATGACCTGCGGCATGAGGTCGGCGGAGGGCTTGATGTCGCCGTCATACCAGAAGAGCGTCACGGCCGGCAGCTTCACGCCGGGACGGGCCTTCGACTCGCGCTCCTTGTAGGTGAGCTTGACGACGGACTTGAGCGGGTAGGCGACGTCGTTCTCGGAGTCGATCGTCGTGCACACCGCGTCGGACACGGAGCCGAGCTCGAGGCCGCGGAAGGGCAGGTTCATCGTGTGGCAGGCCATGTCGCCGAACGCGCCGCAGCCGAAGTCGAAGAAGCCGCGCCATGTGAAGGTGTGGTACACGTTCTTGCCGAGCTTCCAGGGGTCGTACACGTCCGCGTTGGCGGGATACTTGTCCAGGAACGGGCGCATCTTCGCCACGCCGAGCCAGGCGTCCCAGTTGAGGCCCTTGCGGATCGGGTCGCCGTTCGGGTGGCCCTTGACCCAGGCCGCCACGTTCTTGCCCTGCGGCCACACGGGGCGGTTCGTCCACACGTGGACTTCCTTCACGTCGCCGAGGATGCCGCTCTGCAGCACCTCAACGCCGCGGCGCAAGCCGGCGGTGCCGGAGCCCTGGTTGCCCATCTGGGTGACGACGCCGTTTTCCTTGGCGGTCTTGTTGAAGTAGTCGAGTTCCCAGAGCGTGCGCACGAGCGGCTTCTGCACGTACACGTGGATGCCCATCTTCATCGCGCGGATCGCGACGGCGGCGTGCATGTGGTCGGGGGTGGAGATCGTCATCGCGTCGATCTGGAGCTTCGACTGGTCGTCCAGCATCTTGCGGTAGTCCGTGTAGAAGGGGATCTTCGCGAGCTTCTCGGCGAGGCCGGGGATCTTCTTGGTGGCCTTGTGCCTGAGGGCCGCCTCGCGCTGGTTCGCGTCCGCGTCGCACCAGGCGACGAGTTCGGCGAGGCCGCTCTTGATCATGGGCATCCAGTCGGAAAAGCCCTTGCCCATCACGCCGACCGCCGCGAGGCGGATCGTGCCGTTCGGGACGCGCGCGGTGCGGCACCCGAACGTGCAGCATCCCGACATGCCGAGCGCCGACAGTCCGGCGGCGCCCTTGAGGAACCCTCTTCTGCTTGTCTGTATCGACATTTTCTTTCCTTTTTTTGTTGTGAGTGGCTGAGCCACGTATACGGAGCGCCCATTAGCATATCATTTCGGGCGCGGACTGGCAAGCGGGAAAACGGCCTGTTCACAACCGGTCGACAACCCTCAGACAACCGTTGACAACGCGGACGCCCCCGGAACGCGGCCGTTGTGCTATACTCTTGCGCCATGTCAGAACAGCTCATAACCCTTCCCCACAGCGCCGAGGCCGAACGCGGGATCATCGGTTCGATCCTGCTCGATACGACGATGGGCGACGACGCCCGCGTGCTCGACCTCTGCCAGGCGCGCGGCCTCACGCCCGAGTCCTTCTACGAGCCGCGCAACCGCGTGTTCTTCGAGACCTTCCGCGAGATGAGCGGCTCGTCCGTGCCGATCGACGCGGTCACGCTCACGGACCGCCTCCGCGCCACCGGCCGCCTCGAGCAGGTCGGCGGCGTGGCCGCCATCCAGGCGCTCGTGGACACCACGCCCACCTCCGCGCACGCCGAGTACTACATCGACATCGTCCGCCAGAAGCACCTCCTGCGCACGATGATCCAGCGCGCCCGCGAGACGGAGCGCCGCTGCATCGACGAGTCGCAGGCCGCGAACGCCGACATCCTCCTCGGCGAGGTGGAGAAGAGCTTCCTCGAGATCGGCGGCGCGAGCAACGTGCGCATGGACTGGAAGATCGCCGTCGAGAACACGCTCAAGGCCATGGACCGCCTCTTCGACGGCGGCGCGGGGCAGTTCGACGGCCTCTCCACCGGCTTCAAGTACCTTGACGAGAAGCTGATGGGCCTCAAGGGCGGCGACATGATCGTCGTCGCGGCGCGCCCGTCCGTGGGCAAGACCTCCCTCGCCATGAACATGGCCGAGTGCGTGGCGATGGGGCAGGACATCAACGGCATGCCCACGCGCTGCGACAACGGCAAGAAGCATCCCGTGCTCATCTTCTCCCTCGAAATGAGCACCGAGTCGCTCGCCAAGCGCATGCTCGCCGGCCGCGCCGGCGTGAACACGTGGCGCCTCCAGCGCGGGCTCATGGCGCGCGAGGAGCGCATCGACGCGAGCCAGCGCCTGATGTCGGCCGCGAACGCCCTCCGCGGCGCGCCGATCATCATCGACGACACGAGCGCGCTCGACGTCTCCGACATGCGCGCCCGCGCGCGCCGCATGAAGCGCACGCACGGCATCGAACTGATCGTGATCGACTACCTCCAGCTCTGCAACTGCCGCGAGTACGCCCGGCAGGGGCGCCAGCTCGAGACCTCGCGCATCTCCGGCCAGATCAAGGCCATGGCGAAGGAGCTCAAGGTGCCCGTCATCGTCCTCTCCCAGCTCGCGCGCGGCAACGAGCAGCGCGGCGACAAGGACGAGGTGCCGCGCCTCTCGGACCTCCGCGACTCCGGCGCGATCGAGCAGGACGCCGACGTGGTGCTGCTCCTGCGCCGCCCCTGCCGGTCGAAGACCGCCCAGTGGCACGACGACGAGCTGCTCGCGATCGTCGACGTGGCGAAGCACCGCAACGGCGAGACGGGCGAGGTGGACCTCAACTTCTTCAAGGAGGGCACGCGCTTCGGCGACCGCAAGCCCGGCACGCGCGGACAGTCCCAGACGGACTCCGAAACCGCCGAGGCCGACGCCGCGACGTCCGAGGAGGTGATCGAGCCGCCCGCCGACGCGTCCGGCGCGGAGCAGACGCCCGTTTCGCTCGTCCAGGACCTCATGATCTAGGAGGCGCCATGCTCCACGTCGTTGCAACGCCCATCGGGAACCTCGGAGACCTCACGCCGCGCGCGCTGGAGGCGCTGAAGGGCGCCTCGCTCATCGCCTGCGAGGATACGCGCCGCACCTGGCAGCTCCTCTCGCACTTCGGCGTGCCGCGTCCGGAGATGATCAGCTACCGCCAGGGCAACGAGGAGCGTGTGTCCCGCACCGTGATCGACGCCGTGAGGGCCGGACGCGAGGTGGCACTCGTCTCGGACGGCGGCTACCCCGCGATCTCCGACCCGGGCTACCGCCTCGTGCGCCTCTGCGCGCAGGAGAACGTGCCGTTCGACGTCCTCCCCGGCGCAAGCGCCGTGAACGTGGCGCTCGTCCTGAGCGGACTCCCCACGAGCTCCTTCACGTTCAAAGGCTTCCCGCCGCGCGGACCCGGCGCGCTCCGCAACTGGTTCGCCGAGGAGAAGGACCTCCCCCACACGCTGATCGGCTACGAGTCGCCGTTCCGCATCGGCCCCACGCTGCAGGCGGCCTACGAGGTCCTGGGCGACCGCGAGGCGGCGGTGTGCATCGAATTGACGAAGCTCCATGAGCGGGTCTCGCGCGGTTACCTTTCCGACCTCGCCGCGCAGTTCAAGGACGCGAAGGTGAAGGGCGAAGTTGCTTTTGTGATCGCCGGCGCGAACCCGAAGTTCGCGAGGAACGTTTAACAGGCTAGTGGAAGAAGTTGGACATGAGACATGAGACATGAGACGAGAGACGAGCGGGACATGAGACGTGAGACGAACTCGTCTCGCGTCTCACGTCTCACGTTCCTCTTCAACTCGTCTCGCGTCTCGCGTCTCACGTCCCCTTGCCTAACCTAAAAAGAAAAGGAATCGTAATGAAAACGAGAGCATTTGCCCTGGCCCTTGCGGTCGCCGGCGCCGCCATGGCCGCGCCGCAGGCGGAGATCGACGCGGCGATTGCGCGCGGGGTGAAATTCCTGCTCGCGCAGCAGGCGACGGACGGCTCGTTCAGCGACCCGCAGATGCCGGCGCTCACGGCCCTCCCGCTCTGGGCGCTCGTGAAGGGCGGCGAAGGCGGCGGCGAGTCGGCGAAGAAGGCCGCGCAGTTCGTCCTCAAGACGCAGCGTCCCGACGGCGGCTTCTACGTGCCGAAACCGGGACGCGGCGGCAGCGGACTCGGCAACTACAACACGAGCGTGTGCGTGAGCGCGCTGTACGAGAGCGGCCTCGCGCCGAAGCGCGCGATCCTCGACGCGCGCACCTACATCGCCGGCAGCCAGCTGACGGGCGACGATACGATGGCCGGCGGCTTCGGCTACGACCGCGCCTCCCGCCGGCGCTACGCCGACCTCTCCAACACCTCCTACGCGCTTGACGCGATGCGCCGCACGGAGGGCGTGGAGGAGTTCCGCCCCAAGGGCGAGGCCAAGGCCGACCTCAACTGGGACAAGGCACTTGCCTTTGTCGAACACCTCCAGGCGAAGGACGGTCCGCGCGCCGGCGGCGCGGCCTACAACGACCGCACGCCGCAGGGCGGACTCGCCACGAACGCCACGGGACGCGTCCAGCTCCGCGCCTACGGCTCGATGAGCTACGCGGCCGTCCTCTCCATGTGCCACGCGAAGCTCACGCGCGACGACCCGCGCGTGAAGAGCGCGCTCGGCTACTGCTCGAAGTTCTGGACCGTGGACGAGAATCCCGGCATGGGCAGCCAGGGCCTTTACTACTATTACGATATCCTTGCTCGCGCCCTCTCCGTGGCGGGCGTGGACGTGCTCGTGCAGCCCGATGGGCGGAAGGTGGACTGGAAGGAGGAGCTTGCGGCGAAGCTGCTGAAGCTCCAGCAGAAGGACGGAAGCTGGGTGAACGACAACAACCGCTTCTGGGAGAACGATCCCGTGCTGGTCACGTCATTCGCGATCCTGACGCTCTCCCTTTGCAAGTGAAAGATGGGATGGGGATGACGTGAGACGCGAGACGAGAGACGTGTGGGACGTGAGACGCGAGACGTGTTGCCTCGTCTCATGTCTCTCGTCTCACGTCACCTTGACCAATTAACTGATTGAACTGTTCAAGAAAATGGAAATGTCCTGATGTTGAAAATCACAATGCAGTACCGTGTGCCGTATGCGGACACCGACCAGATGGGCGTGGTCTACTACGGCAACTACCTCACCATCTTCGAGCGCGCGCGCAACGAGCTGATGCGCGCCTGCGGCTACACCTACAAGCAGTGCGAGGCGGAAGGGTGGATGCTCCCCGTCATACACGCGGAGGTCAACTACCACCGTCCCGCCCATTACGACGACCTGCTGGAGGTCACGGCCTGGTGCCAGAGTCACAAGGGCGTGCGGCTGGAAATCGCCTGCGAGGTGCGCGTGAACGGCGAACTGCTCGTGGACGGCTTCACGCGCCACTGCTTCGTCTCCACGACCACTTTCCGGCCCATCCCCCCGCCCGAGAAGTTCATCGCGATCCTCGAGGACGGGCCGGGGGACGCCGCATCGTAACCAAAATCTCAAGGCGCCACGTTCTGTCCTGTGAAGACGGTTCTCCGCCGGTTCGAGGGGGTGGGTGCCTCCAAAATGCGGCTTCGGCGACTTTTTTCACGTTTTTTCGCAGACCCCCTTGTCCCGGGGCGCAATTTTTGATATACTTTTAGCTTCACCGCCGAAACAGTTAACAAAGTGGTCGCTTACCACACTTCATTCGCGGTGAAAAAAACAGTTTCAAAAGTCTCACGATTGACAGTCAGAGAAAGGTAAGCCAATGAAAGCTGAACGCAAGGTGTTCGGGCGTCTGCAGAACGTGTACGACCCGCCGGACCTGATCGAGATCCAGACGAAGTCGTACAACGACTTCCTCCAGGGCGACGTGCCGCCCGCGCAGCGCGCGGAGAAGGGGCTCCAGGCGATCTTCCACGAGATATTCCCGATCGAGTCGTACGACGGGCGCTACGTGCTGGACTTCGTGAAATACGAGTTCCAGGCGCCCAAGTGGACGTACCAGGAGGCTCTGTACGAGGGCGAGACGTATTCAAAGCCCCTGTACGCGACCTTCCGCCTGAAGGACGGCGAGGACGTGCGCGACGAGGACGTGTTCCTGGGCGAGATCCCGGTGATGACGGACGACGGCGCGTTCGTGATCCACGGCGCCGAGCGCGTGATCGTGAGCCAGCTGCACCGCAGCCCCGGCATCTCCACGGAGCGCCAGACGCACGCCAACGGCCAGTCGCTCCTCTCCGTGCGCATCATCCCGGACCGCGGCAGCTGGATCGAGATCATGTTCGACACGAACGACGTGATGTGGTGCTTCATGGACCAGCGCCGCCGCCGCCGGAAGTTCTTCGCGACGACGCTCCTCCGCGCGCTCGGGTACGGGTCCGACGAGGACATCCTCAAGCTCTTCTACGAGTTCAAGACGCTCGAGACCGGCAAGAAGTGGACGGAGGAGGCGCTGCGCTTCCTCGTGATGAAGGCGGACACGGTGGACACCGACTCCCACGCCGTGATCGCCCGCCGCTACGACCCCTGCACGCCGGCGATGATGGAGCAGCTCGCGGCGGCCGGCATCCGCACCGTGGAGGTGGTGGATGTGGCCGTCGACGCCGGCACGCTCATCAAGACCCTCCGCGAGGACGCGAAGATCGGCATCCAGAACGAGGAGGACGCGCTCAAGGACATCTACAAGAGGATGCGCCCCGGCGACCCGCCCACGGCGCAGAACGCGAAGCAGATGATGCACAAGCTCTTCTTCGAGCTCGCGCACTACGACCTCGGCTACGTGGGCCGCCACAAGATCAACAAGAAGCTCGGCCTCTCCGGCACGGTGCCCGAGGAGCTTCGCACGCTCTCCAACAACAGCATCGAGGTGATCGAGGCGATCCGCCTCCTCCTGCGCATCTTCATGGGCAAGGACCAGGTGGACGACATCGACCATCTCGGCAACCGCCGCGTGCGCACGGCCGGCGAGCTCCTGGAGAACCAGTGCCGCGTGGGCCTCGCGCGCACGGAGCGCCTGATCCGCGAGCGCATGACGCTCCACGACACGCAGAACCAGGGCCCGCTCACGCCGCAGCGCCTCGTCAACTCGAAGACGTTCTCCGCGCACGTGCAGGACTTCTTCAGCCGGTCCCAGCTCTCGCAGTTCATGGACCAGACGAACCCGCTCTCGGGCCTCGCGCACAAGCGCCGTCTCTCGGCCCTCGGCCCCGGCGGCCTCTCCCGCGACCGCGCGGGCTTCGAGGTGCGCGACGTGCACCCCTCGCACTACGGCCGCATCTGCCCGATCGAGACGCCTGAAGGCCCGAACATCGGCCTCATCTCGTCCCTGGGCCTCTACGCGCGCATCAACCGCTTCGGCTTCATCGAGACGCCGTACCGCGTGGTGAAGAACGGCAAGGTGTCGAACACGGTCGAGTACCTCCCCGCCGACGTCGAGGAGCAGTACGTGATCGCGCAGGCGAACGCGCCGCTGAACCCCGACCGCACGTTCGCCGAGGAGCGC
>Ga0256407_10001476_pt1 | contig 49315 bp, 35 predicted proteins | sample RumenRJG_04DNA_FD_193489 | JGI IMG/M metagenome (GOLD analysis project Ga0256407, IMG submission 193489) | Bovine rumen microbial communities from Lethbridge, Alberta, Canada - RJG_04 | ecosystem: Host-associated > Mammals > Digestive system > Stomach > Rumen | place: Canada: Alberta...
ATAGTTGGTTTCATGACTTTTGAAATTAAATGTGCTAAATATTATAATATCTCACTTAACGTCGGTAGCTGGATAATAGATTATATTAAATACAGAATATATACAAAGAAAGCATAGGAGGTAAAGAAAAATATGTTTTTCAAAAAAAGAAAGGATTGAACATATCACAGGAACTTTAGTGAATGGATAATAAACGAAACTTATATTATTAATTGTTAGTGTATTAGTTACATTTATCAAAAATATTAAGAGTGTTATGCTGTATTATAAGACCTGTAAATAATGATCCTGTAACAAATATTGTGCAAAAAACGTATATATATTTGATTTATAGTAACAATACTAATAAATAAAAAAAAATTTTGTAAATGATATTTATATGAAGAAAAGCCTTTTGGTATTGTATATTTTATTTGCATGTTTTGGCGTGCATTATCTTCCATATACTTACATGTATTATGTAGCGCATAAAAATGCTAATGATTATGCTTGTGATGAAAATGGAAATATAAATATAATGAAACGTAGTGAATATTTTACTACTGTGTGGGATGAAAACGACGCTCCTAAGGTGCGTGGTTTTGATTTCTCATATAATAACATTAAGTCTAAGGCTTTAAAATTAGGATTGGATTTTAATGGTGGAGTGAGTATATTATTAGACGTTGACATTAATGATTTTATAAAAGAAATAACATATGAAGACTATAAAAATCAAATATGCGATATTTTAACAAATATAAAACTTCCACGAGAAGATTATGACTTACAGGAATATATTGCCGCATTGATAACTCTAGCTAAGGAAAAGGATTTAGATTTGGAGAAATGTTTTTTAGTTTTCGATAGTAATGTAGGAAAATTAACTGGTGAAAAAATGAAATCATATTTGTGCGACATGATATCTCATAACATCTCTATTGTGGTCGGTGTGATAACGCAAAGGCTACGTAAATACGGTATTCATGAATCATATATACATAGTCTTTGTGGTGGAAGAAAGATACAAATAGAGCTTCCTGATGATATAAATTATAGCGATGTTAAAGATTTATTACAACATCCTGGCAATTGTAAATTCTACTTAGAGTATGACGAGAAAAGTCTTGATAAAATTATTCAAGGTTTAAATGAGATCATTGACAAACCATCAGATAAATTGAAAGAGTTATCGTTGGTGAAAAATAAACAAAAACTTAATACTGATATGTCATATAGCAAGGAGGCAGCTAATGATGTGGAGGAGTTTTTAAACATGGAAGAAATAAAGAATCTTTGTCCTGCAGATTTAAAAATATGCAAAAGAATAATATATGAAGAGTCCGAGGAAAAAGATGAAAAAGATAATAATGAAAATAAAGACAATAAGAAAGAAAATGAAGACAAGAAAGATAATGAAGATAAGAAAAATAACGAAAACGATAATAATAATAATGAAGATAAGAAAGATAACGAAAATGATAAGAACAATAATTCAGATAAGAAAGATAATAACACTTCTGGCAGTGGTGGTAATAATGCTAAAGGCAAGGATAAAAATGTAATCGAGAAGGTTAAGTTTTACTTTATAGATTTAGGTGATACTGGGAGAGGTGTTCTTTCTGGGGATTATATAGAAAGTGTTAACACGAGGATTGGTCGGCAAAAGGATTATATAGTGGATGTTAATATAAAGAAAGATGGTATTGATACTTTAAAACAAATTGCAGATAATAATAAAAATAAAAGATTAATCTTAACACTTGATGATGATGTTATTTTTGTTAAAAAAATATCAGAAGATCTTGACAATAATAAATTTTCCATCACTGGGAAAAAACGTAATGAGGCTAAGGTTATGGTGGCAATATTAAATAACCGTTGCAGTAAGTTAAATGTGAATGTAGTTGAGTGTAATAATATAGGTATTACTGAGCGCACATTAACAAAACAAGCGCTAGTTAAGGCTATATTGTTTGGTATTTTATTAATAGGATTGTTGATGATATTGCTTTATAGAAAGAGTGGATTTATGATAGATATATCGTTACTTGTTGTGGTTTTTTATCTTTTGGTTTTATTACATGTTATTCCTTATGATTTAACTTTGGCAAATATTATCTCCTTGGGTGTAATATTACCTCTTTTTATCAGTTCTATTGTTACTATACAAGAAAAAATTAAACGTGTAATGCGTGAAGGAAATGGCACTATTAATTACCACAATATAAGAACAATATATAGAGATGTTGTATTGCCTATCTTTGATGGACATATGATTGTGTTGTTGATTTGTATAGTTATATTATTTTGTTTGGCAAATGTAAACATACGTGGTTTCTTGACGATAATATCTATGAGTGTTGTAGTGTCTTTTTTGACGTCGTATTATTTCTCGCATTTCTTATTTTGGGTAATGTTCCGACTGAAACGATTACAGTATATGTCTTTTTCGTGGTCATTTACGCAAGATATATTTCAGAATTTAAGAATTGATTTCGTGAAATTGAGATTCCTGACGTATATGTTCTCTACTACATTATTTGCTTTCGGTATATATTCGATATACCAAAAAGGGATTATATGTTCTGCAGATTTGTGTGGAGGATATAAGTATATTGTGAAAATTAATGGACAGAATTTATACAATGCTAAAATATTACAAAATACATTACGTAAGAGTTTGCACAGAGAGAATATAGTCGTAAAAGAATATGGGGTGAAGGATACATATGAAATAACTGTAGGAGTAATATATAATAGACATAGTAACGATGATGATATTTTAACTCAGCTTTATGCTATATTGGAAGATATACTCTTGGACAATTCTGTAATATTAAAATCACAGTCATCGCTTAGTGATAACAGTAGCATATCTTCTAATAGTAGCATATCTTCTAATAGTAGTATGACTTCTAATACAAATAGCGGTATATTATCTGATAGTACAATATCGACTACAAGTTCTAACGAAAGCATGAATACAAGCAGTGATATTATCTTAAGTGGGAAGAGTGGTAGTGATAAAGAAGTTGTATATAAAAAATACGAATTGTTAAAGAAATATAAAATAGAAAGTAGTATTACTAAAAAAATAATTATTAACGTCTTCTTTATATTGTTATTAATATTGTTAATTGTATTTTTCTATTTTTTATTGCGTTTTAAAACGTGGCAATATGCATTAACATCTCTTATTTCCTCTTTGCATTCTTGTATAGGTTTTTTTGCAATATATGGGCTCATGAGGTATTTGGGCTATGATATAGTCTTAGATGACAATTTGATTGCTTTCATGTTTGTAATTATTGTTTATGCTATAAAGAATATCGTTAATATTATTAGCAGTATTAATGGTTACATAAACGTTTCTGTTAATCCTTCTGACAATATTGGAGATAGTGCCGATAATAATGTTAATGCTTATATTAATCGATTTGCGAATATAGAACTTTCACATGTTTTAATAACATTGTTTAGCGTGTCTATGTTTGTGTCTGTAATGTGCTTTTGGGGGTGTGTTACTATAGTGGATTTTTGGTTCGTGTTTTTATCTTTAATTTTTGTGGATTTATATTTTCCATTCTTTATTACGACAGCTATTTTGAAATTTTTATTCTGAGGTATATTTTATTATATCCCCCCACACTTGAGAGTATTGTAAATAAATATTGTTTTTTTGAGCGGAAGACGAGATTCGAACTCGCGATCTCAACCTTGGGAAGGTCACATTCTACCACTGAACTACTTCCGCAGAAAATTTTATTTGACCTGTTTTATATCACTATAATATGAAATTATAACAATAAAAATATTTTCCATATTGGAATTAAAATATTATTTTTATTTTTGCTATGGCATAAAATTTGCTAACTAAATAGTTATTAGTAATTGAATTAAATATAACATATGGGTAAAATAATAGGAATAGATTTAGGTACAACAAATACTTGTGCTGCTGTTATGATTGGTGGGAAAGCAGAGGTGATTCCAGATAGTGATGGTAATAAGACTACACCTTCTGTTGTGGCGTTTAAAAAAGATTCTGATTCTAAAATAGTTGGTAGGGCGGCAAAACGTCAGGCCGTGAGTAATCCTGATGGGACTATATATTCCATAAAGAGATTTATGGGAAAACAATATGAGCAAGCCTCCGATGAAATTCCTCTTGTTCCGTATTCTGTAAATAAGAATTCTAAGGGAGGATGTTGTGTAAATATAAAAGGGAAAGAATATCTTCCACAGCAAATTTCAGCTATGATATTGGAGAAAATAAAAAATGAAGCAGAAACTTTTTTAGGAGAACCTATATCTGAAGCTATTATAACAGTTCCAGCATATTTTAATGATGCTGAACGTCAAGCAACAAAAGATGCTGGTGCTATTGCAGGGTTGAATGTGAAGAGAATTATAAATGAACCTACTGCAGCAGCTTTGGCGTATGGTTTGGATAAAAAAAATAAAAATGAAAAAATAGCAGTATTTGACTTAGGGGGTGGTACATTTGATATTTCTATTTTGGAATTAGGGGATGGTGTTTTTGAAGTGAAAGCTACAAATGGTGATGTGCATTTAGGTGGTGATAACTTTGATGAAGTAATCATTGATTGGCTTTTGGACGAATTCGCAAAAGAACATAACGTAAATAAAAACACATTACGTGGCGATGCTAGGTTTTTACAAAACCTTAAACAGAGTGCAGAACAAGCTAAAATAGATTTATCAACGCCTAATAATACATCTACACAAATTTTTATCACTACTCCTTCTGGATTAAGTTTAGAGAGAGTTTTAACACGTGCTCATTTTGAAAGCTTATGTGATGATCTGTTCAAAAAATGTTTAATCCCTTGTGAAAAGGCTATGAAAGATTCAGGGTTGTCTTTAGGAGATATAGATGAGGTGGTTTTAGTTGGGGGCTCTACAAGGATACCTAAGATCCAAGAAATGGTGAAAAGTTTCTTCAAAAAAGATAGATTGAACCAAACTGTAAATCCTGATGAAGTTGTAGCTATAGGTGCTGCAATACAAGGCGGTGTATTAGCAGGAGATGTTAAGGATGTATTATTATTGGATGTCACGTCTTTATCTTTTGGTATAGAGACTGTTGGGGGGGTGTTTACAAAACTTGTTGAAGCTAATACCACGATACCTACTAGAAAATCTGAGATTTTTTCAACAGCAGCTGATAATCAATCATCTGTTAGCATACATGTTTTACAGGGTGAGAGATCTATGGCAAAAGATAACAGGTCTCTTGGTATGTTTAATCTTGATGGCATACCAGCAGCACCACGTGGAATACCACAAATAGAAGTTACCTTTGATATTGATGTTAATGGTATTTTAAATGTTTCTGCAAAAGAAAAAACAACAGGTAAGGAACAAAAAATACGTATTGAAAGTTCTTCTAATTTAACAAAAGAAGAAATAGAAAAGATGAAACGTGAGGCGGAAATGAATGCTGAAAGCGATAGAAAAGCAAAAGAGTTTGCAGATAAAATTAATGAGGCTGACAGTATTATTTTCCAAACAGAAAAACAGTTAAAAGAATATGGTGACAAGATCCCTGCTGAAACTAAAACAAAAATAGAAGGTGATTTGGCAGAGTTAAGAAAAGCAAAAGATGAAGCCATGAATTCACGTGATATAACGGGTGTTGATACTGCAAAAAATAATTTGTTACAAAGCCTACAAGCTATTTATCAAGCAATGCAAAATTCTCAAAGTCAAGGTAACGATGCCAATGCACAACAACAAGCAAATGCTTCTGGTAGTGCTGGGAATGGAGCAAAAGAAACAAGCTATGAGGAAGTAAAGTAACATTGCGTTATTCATAATTTATATAATAAGCGAACAGGATATTGTTCGTTTATTTATCTTATTTTTAATTTGTATTATGGTTACATAATTAATTTTATGTAACTATTTTTATTCTTATTTTCTTATTCTTTTATTTATATAAATCTTTTTTTCTGTAATAATGTTTATTATATAGATTATGTATGATATATATCAAAAATTAGATTTATGTTCTATAAACGATAAATATATTTCTACCGATGACTATTCTTCTCAATTGGAACGTGACTTGAAAGCTATATGTTATGACGGTCCTCCTTCTGTTAGTGGTCTTCCTGGGATACATCATATTTTATCACGTACTTTAAAAGACATTTTTTGTAGGTATAAAATGTTAAAAGGGTATCAGGTTATAAATAAAACTGGTTGGGATACGCATGGTTTGCCGATAGAATTGGGTGTTGAAAAGAAATTGGGGATAACAAAGAAAGATATAGGAGTAAATATATCTGTAGAAGAATATAATAATGCATGTGTGAGTCAATATATCAATACATTTTAAAATGGGAGGAAATAACAAAACAACATGGTTATTGTACTGACATAAATCATCCATATATTACCTGTGATGCTAAATTTATGGAGTCAGAGTGGTGGGCGTTTAAATGTTTATATGAAAAGGGTTATATATATCAAGATTACAGTGTCCAGCCATATTCTCCTGCAGCAGGTACAGGACTTAGTTCGCACGAATTAAACCAACCTGGATGTTATAAATTCGTGAAAGATTTTGCTGTTACTGTAATGTTTCGTAGTTTAGAAGGTGATAATACTTATTTCATATCATGGACTACAACTCCCTGGACCTTGCCAGCAAATAGTGCTTTAGCAGTGAATAAAAATATTGACTATGTAAAAATACAGTGTAAAAATAAATATTCTAATACTGATATAAATGTTATTTTAGCATACGATGCCTTGCAACGTTATTTTAGTTCTCAAGATGAGTATGTTATCGTAACAAAATATAAAGGTGAAGATTTGATTGGAATAAAATATGAGCAGTTGTTCAATTTTGTTACACCCGATGTTGGATGCTGTTGTAAAAATAGTACACAAAAAACTATGCGTGCTTTTGAAGTTATACCTGCTGATTATGTCACAACAACAGATGGTACTGGTATAGTACATATCTCTCCATCTTTTGGTGCTGATGATAGAAGAGTAGCAAGTGAATCTGGCATTAGTGAAATACTAGTGAAAAGAAATGGAGAAAGAAAACCTATCGTAGATGAGCAAGGAAGATATGTCGACGAGATTACACCATGGAAAGGGTGTTATGTGAAAAAAGAATATTATGCTAGCAATGAAGACGTTGTAAATGTAGACCTTGAAATAATCAAATATTTAAAACAACATGGAATGTGTTTCCATGCAGCAAAATATGAGCACAACTATCCTCATTGTTGGAGAACAGATAAACCTTTATTGTATTATCCTTTAAAATCTTGGTTTATAAAAACAACTGCCGTGAAAGATAAACTTATAGAATTAAATTGTCGTATACATTGGCATCCGGCAACTATTGGGGAGGGAAGGTTTAATAATTGGTTAGAAAATATAGTGGATTGGAATGTCAGTAGAAATAGATTTTGGGGAACACCTATACCTATATGGATGACTAATGACGGCAAGGAAATAAAAGTTATAGGTTCCATAGAGGAATTATTACATGAGCATAAACGAGCATGTGAATATTTGAAGGTAGGAAATAAAAATTCTTGTGGCAATACTGTAACTAAAGACAAGTATATACAGAATTATCATATTCCTGACATTGACAATTATATGGTGTTAAGTTCTAATGGTGAGATAATGCATCGTGTTCCTGAAGTGTTGGATGTGTGGTTTGACTCAGGATGTATGCCTTTTGCTCAGTACCATTATCCTTTTGAAAATGAAGATTTTATAGATACATATTTTCCAGCATATTTTATTTGTGAAGGTATTGATCAAACAAGAGGGTGGTTTTTTACATTACATGTTTTATCTGTAATGCTTTTTGACAATATAGCATATAAAAATGTTGTACCAAATGGTTTGGTGTTGGATAAAAATGGAAATAAGATGTCTAAGCGATTAGGGAACACTGTAGATCCTTTTGTTTTGTTTAAACAATATGGCGCTGACGCTGTGAGGTGGTATATGGTTATAAATAACGACCCTTGTGAAAATTTAAAATTTGATGTAGAAGGTGTTGAAGAAGTTATAAGGAAATTTTTTATGACTTTATTTAATACTTATAATTTTTTTGCGTTATATTACAATGCAAATGAGGGAGAGTTAAAAAACAAAATAGAATATAATGGATATACTAAGTGTCATGTAGAGAAAAATATAGATCTATGGCTTTTGTCACGTTTAAATTCTCTCTTGAATGGTGTAGATGAAGCTTTAAGTTGTTATGATGTTACCAAGGCGATACGTCTTATTAACGACTTCACCATCAACGACTTGAGCAATTGGTATGTGAGATTAAATCGGCGACGTTTTTCCAAAAATGACAACGTAGAGGATAAAATATGTGTTTTTAATATTTTATATAATTGCTTGTGTGAAATATCGATTATAATTTTACCTTTTGCACCATTTTTTTCTAAATGGATGATGGAAAATTTAAATATAAATATTAATGGAAAGAAGGATATATTATACCCTAGTTACAAAACAGAGCAAATAAACAAACGTCTTGAGGATGAAATGGAGGAGGTTCAAAATATAGTATCTACAATTTTATCTTTACGTAAAAAAAGTAAAATAAAAGTACGACAGCCATTAGATAAGGTAATAGTTACTGAAGATATAATTACACAATATGGAGACATGGTAGATATTATTTTAATAGAAACAAATATAAAAAAAATAGAAATAAATAGCAATGTGGAAGAATATGAATTTAAAACTCAATTTGGAGATGTGATGGTAGCAATAGATGTAACTATAACTGAAGAATTAAGACTTGAGTATTTGACAAGAGAGTTTATAAAAAATATTCAAACATATCGTAAGGGAAATTCTTTTTCCGTTTGTGATGTGATAAATATATATATTTACAGTATTGATAACGATATTATTAAATCAATCAAAACACATGAAGATACAATTTTGAAAGAATTATTATGTTCCAAAATAACACTATTAGATGAAAAGGACGATGTAGGTATGTGTAGTTTTGAAGGATATTATGTTAAAATTGAGAAAATATAAGTTAATACTCAACGTATTATATATTTTTATTTTTGCCTTGTATTGAAAAATGGTTTTTCACGAATCCTTCAAATACTTTAAATTCTAATTTTGAGTTAAATTTTGTTTCATCAATATAGAATAAATACCAATTGTCAACGATGAAAATATATTTGTTTTTGTATTTTTTCATTATTACTGATTTGTCATTTTTGCTCAGTAGGAAATGTTTTTGTTCATGTACAAGATATAATGCATTTTGTTTTATCTGGTAAGAATATTTATCAAATAACGTATTGCCGATACTGGAATAAGCGATAATACAAATTTTTAGGATGAAATAACATATAAATACCACAAGGAATATGTTAGTGATTATATATAGGTATTTAATTTTAAAAATGATACCTAAAATAATTAATATAATACATGGTATTACGATATATACATATCGTGATAAAGTGTATAAGGATATGTACTTTATGTATACATTTTTTTCTATAGCAAACTGTTTTGTTGTAATATTACTTGACATATTTTCTTTATATATACTACATTAGTTACTAAAAATATATATTAAAATTTTAAAATGATTTTGTTGTTATATTTTTTACTTTTGTAAAGTGTTACTTTAATAAAATTTTTAAAAAATTATGAATATTTTGCGTTTTGGAGTGATTGTTATAAAAAAATAAAAAATATTATAGAAAAAGTGTAAAATATGTAATAAAAATATTAACACTAAAACACATGGTTGAAAATAATAATGAAAAATATGATGGTAGTACACCATTGGTGAAACAATATTTTACTATTGTAGATAAGTATCCTCGTGACACTATAGTTTTAATGCGTGTTGGTGATTTCTATGAAACATATGGTGAGGTCGCAGTTATAACAAGTAAAGTTTTAGGTATAACTTTAACAAAACGTTCTATAGGTACTTCGGAAAAATCTGCTAATTTGGAATTAAGTGGATTTCCATATCACTCTATAGATATATATTTACCTAAATTAATACATTTTGGCTATAAAGTTGCGATATGTGACCAATTGGAAGATCCTTCTCAAGCTAAGGGTTTAGTTAAGCGTGGCGTGACAGAGTATGTAACTCCCGGTTTGGCAACACAAGATTCCTTTTTAGAAAAAAAACGCAATAATTATTTAGCAGCTATTTTTTATGATAAAAAGCAGGACCAATATGGTGTGTCATTTTTAGATTTTTCTACTGGGGATTTTAAAACTACACAAGGCACAAAAGATTTTATAAAGAAAATTATCATTAGTCACGAAGTAAATGAGATTTTATTGTTAAAGAAACAAGAAAGTGATGTAGATGTAGTTTTCCAAAGTAAAGATAAAACGAAAACTATGTTGCCGGAGTGGATGTTCCAAAAAGATGTTGCTGTAAATATTTTAACTTCCCATTTTGGCAGTGCGCATATACGTGGTCTAGGGCTAGAAGATTTAGATTTAGCAACTATTACGAGTGGTGTTATTTTACAATATCTTAAAGATACAGGACATGATGTGCTTACACATATAGTATCCATAGAAAAGATAGATAATGATAAGTATTTGTTATTAGATAAATTTACAATTAAAAACTTGGAACTTATAGACACGCAATATTCTTCTGGTGTTTCATTATTAGATATTTTAGATAATACTGTTACACCAATGGGTGGGAGGCTTTTGAGAAAGTGGATAACGTTACCATTAAAAAATGTTGAAGATATACGCTATCGTCAAAATTTTGTGGTAACGTTTTATAAACGTGAGGATGAAACAGCAAAGATATATAATGAGTTAGACAAAATTAGTGACATGGAAAGGTTAATGAGTAAGATATCATTACGTAAAGCTGTAGTAAAAGATTTCATAGCATTAAAAAATTCACTTGTCTATTTAGCTAATATAAAAAGCATATTCGATGTTATGTATCCTGAAAATGAATGTGTGTTTTATTTATGTAAAGATTTAGTTACAAAAATAAATACTACTTTATTGGATGATCCTACACAAAATAACTTTGTTAGACTTGGTGTAAATGCAGAATTTGATGAATTAAAAAAACTAAAAGCTAATATAGAAATGGAGCTTGAAAATTTATTGCAAAATGAAATTATAAGAACTGGTATTGCGTCATTGAAGATATCTTACAATAAAATCTTTGGATATTTTTTTGAGGTTAGCAATAAATATAAAAATCATGTTCCAAGTGATTGGATACGTAAACAAACATTAGTAAATTGCGAAAGATATGTAAATGAGCAATTAAAACTATTTGAAGAGAAAATAGAAAATGCCGACGAAAGAATAACTAGTATAGAAAATGCTATTTTTGATGATTTAGTGAAGGAAACATGTAAATATACCAAATATATTTTACATAATGCTAATATTATAGCACAGCTAGATTGTTATATCAATTTTGCCAAAATAGCAAAAAAGTATTCTTATGTATGTCCTTTAGTTGATGATGGTGACATATTACATATTACCTCTGGACGACATCCTGTTATAGAAAGGAATTTAAAACTTGGGGAGGTTTTTATACCTAATGATGTGTTTTTAGATTGCATTACAAATCAAATTATGTTGATTACTGGTCCAAATATGTCAGGAAAATCTGCCTTTTTGCGTCAGGTAGCACTGATAACAATAATGGCACAAATAGGAAGTTTTGTACCAGCAGAATCAGCGACTATTGGTGTTGTGGATAGAATTTTTACCCGTGTTGGAGCTTCCGATAATTTATCCATGGGAGAGTCTACTTTTATGGTAGAGATGACAGAAACAGCTAGTATATTACGTAATATAACTAAAAAAACGTTAATATTAATGGATGAGATTGGTAGAGGAACAAGTACTTATGATGGGATTTCTATTGCTAGATCTATATTAGAGTTTTTACATCAATCTTCCCTAAAACCTAAAGTTCTTTTTGCGACACATTATCATGAGCTTGTAGACCTGGAAAAACACTTTAGCAGATTACATAATTATAGCATGGATGTGAAAGAATATAAAGACAAAATCTTATTCTTAAGAAAGCTAGAAAATAAAAGTAGTGAACATAGTTTTGGTATAAATGTTGCCAAATTAGCAGGTATTCCAGAAAAAATAATAGTACGTGCTAAGGATATACTTAATGACTTTGAACAAAAAGACAATAAAGACAACATTTCTGACAATAACATAAAAGAAAAATATTATAAAATAAAATCTATTTTAAGTGCAATAGACGTTAAGGATATGAATCCTAATGATGCCTTGGCACGGCTTTTTGAAATACAAGACATGATGGGGCAAGATAAATAGGGATATTTATTTTTGTATTTTTTGGATATTAGTTTTTATGGTATTGAATGGAGTAAGAATAAGTTCTTTAGAAAAAGATATACCAAATACTTGAGAAAGGTATATGTTTAGTAACATATTTTTCAAGGTATCTTTTTGTTTAAATTGTTTTTCTTTAATATAAATATTAAAGATTCGTGCTTTTTGCTCGATACGAAATTTAAATGTGGGATCTATTTTATTAGAGTTGTATATATTTTGCATGTCTGTCATTATAACAACAGGCGAATCTTGCTTGAAACGTGTAAGAAATTTAGTGAAGCAGTAGGGTATGGTTATATTATGTGCTAAATGTAAAAACAATTGTATATAACAAAACTCAAATAAGAGATTTAATAGTATATTTTTATTATATGTAATTGCTTTTACTGTTTTTTTCTTTTTGTTATAACGATATTGTAATCGTTTGTAGAAAAAAGTATTCTGGATGATAAAATTTATTGCTTTCATGAAGTCATTATTGTTATTATTTATGTCATTATAAAACTTTTCTAAAACGTTAATTTTTTCGTGCAATATGTCATTAATTTGTTCATTTTGTGAAATGACATTATAAAATTGTATTATTATGGCGAGAAAATTTTTAAGTATTTTTATAATCCTGACTAAATTTTTGCTATCATAGTTTATTTTTGTTGAAAAAAGTATATGCAATAAATCATGTTCTATTTTTTTATATTCATCTTTTAGTGTCACAAAACTATCAATATCCTCTATTTTTTTTATTTCTTTTAATATCCTTTGGCGCTCATATAATGTTTCTATATTATTAATTGGCTGAGAAAGATAAGTGGAGAGTAATATGTTTTCAGCTAGAGATAATGTTTGATTGAGTTGTTCAATGACGCTATTATGATTTTTAGTTGTATAATAAATATTTAAATCTTTTTGTTCTTGTTCTGACGCTATAACGTTAGCATTAGTTGATATTTTATTTTTGAAAAAAGTATAAATGTTATTACCATACTGATGATCATTAACATATGTTTGTATGTCTAATGTGTAATTGTGACATATAGGTAGAAAAAAAAGGAAAAATGATGTTGTTATTTTACGCATAATATAAGTATATCATATATATTATATGATAGTATAAATATACTAAAAGAAATAATAAAGCTACGATAATAAAAAAAATATGTATTCAGTATTATACAATTGTTATTGTACTGATATCTAAATTTAGTTTCTATTTTTATTAATTACATCTTTTTGAAATTTTTCATTTATAGCATCAAATTCACTTTGGTTTTCTTGATATATTTTTTTATATCTTTTTCGTAACGTATCAAAAAATGCTATAAAGTTATTTCTAGGTTCAAAATTATATTGCATATTATATAAACATTGGTTGTATAAGATTTGTAATTTTAATAAACAGACTTCTTTTTTGCAAAATGTATATATGTAGTTTTTTAAAAATGCATCACATAGCCCTAACGCTCTATCATATTGCTTTTTGTTGAAGAAAAAGTTTATATAGTTGATTTGATGTTTCTCTATTAATATCATAGTTTTTTTATGCAAATCATTGATATATTCAGCTATTTCTTTGTTTTTAATTTCTTTTTTATATGTATTTATAACTTTTATTAACTCTTCTGCTTCGCTGATGTCTAAATCCGCTCTATATATTATGTTTGATTTTATTATTTCGCATAACTCTTTTATTATTTTCTCTCTAGTTTCTTGTACGTTTATAGGGAAAGGCCTATATGTTTCAAGTATATTTAAAAAATATGATTTACATTTTTTATATTCATTTATTTTAAATGAACATCTTGCTAAATGTATTTTTATATTTACTATAAGGCTATTTTGAAAAATAAGATACTTAGTTAGTAATGCTTCATATTTTTCAATAGCGTCAACATATCTTTCGTTTTTTTCATCTTCACATGCATCGTTAAACAATTGCATATATTCTTTACAATAATCATCATTTATGTCGTTGGCGTTATCGTCTTTTATTTCTAATTTATCGTCGGTTTTTAATGTAGAGTTAATTGTATTTTTATGTTCTATTGTTTTATTTTTATTATCATTGTCACTTAGTGTATCATCTTCTACGCTAGCATCTTTTTTTCCGTCTGATTCTTCATTTTGTTTATCATCAGTATTATTTATATCTGCGTTTACGATTAAAATACCTTGACTTGAAAGTGCAAAAACAATTAATATTAGCTTTAGTATATTAATATAGACAACATTAAACTTTGACATAGATATATAGATATATAATATAATTATTATTTATAATTAAAAACTTTATGACACATATTATGCTAAATATTTTTTATCATATATTTGTGATTTTAGATATTATATTTTACCCTTGTGCTGGGAAGTAATAATTGTTGACGATATTTTGTCACTGTTCTACGGGCAATATTAAATCCTTTTTCATTAAGTATTAAAGTAATGGCTTTATCATTAATATGATTTTTATTATTTGAGATTATATTTTCAATTTCATTTTTTATAACTTTATTGCTTACAATTGTCCCGTTTTTATTTTTTATTCCCTTAGAGAAAAAATTTTTTAATAAAAACGTACCGAAGGATGTTTCTACTACTTTACTGTTTACGATTCTTGAAATTATAGAAACGTCAAGATTGGCTTTTTCAGAAATATCTTTTAACTTCATAGGCTTTAAATCTTTAATATCTCCAGATGTGAAATAATCATGCTGTATTTGTACTATTATCTCCATTATATTTAGTAATGAATGTTCTCTTTTTTCTAGCATTTGTAAAAAATTTTTAGCATTCTCATAGTGATAACGCATATAATCATTGTACTTGTTATTTTTACTTTTTAATCTTTCTAATTTTGAAAGTTGTTTTATTTTTACATTATGTATGTATTGGTTATTTAAAGTTACGTATATTTTTCCATTGTGTTCTTCTATTTTGAAATCAGGTTTTAGAAGTTTTACAGTGCTATTGTTATTAAAAATATTACCAGGTATAGGATTGAGGTTTTTAATTTTTACTATAACACGTTCTAATACATCATCTGACAACATTAATTTTTTTTTAATTTTATCAAAATGTCGTTTTGAAAATTCCTCCCAATAGTTTTGAATTATATTTACAGTTATAATGTTGTCTTTATCTGTTTTTTGTCGCAAAAGTTGTATTAATAAACATTCTTGTAATGACCTAGCACATATTCCAGCAGGCTCTAAAGTCTGCAGCTTATGCAACACTGCGTCAATTTCGGCATTATTACAATTTATGTTGTTCATTACCTTTATATCATTAATCACTATTGCATAACTGGTTGTAAAATAACCTTTATCATTTAAACTGCTGATAATATATTCAGCTATTATTTTATCTTTTTCATTGAAAAATAAACATTCCATTTTACTCATTAAGTATGAATATAGTGTTTCTGTATATAGCATGGAATTGTTTATAATGGCATCATCATATTGTATTTTTATTATATTTTTGTTATTGTTGTTTTTGGGTGGATCATTGTACTCTAAAAATTCATTTTCGGCTATTTCTTTTTCTATTTTGTCATTTAATTTTTCATTTGGGAGTTTTAAAATATTTAGAAAGTCAATATGTTTTTGGTTTATTTTAAAAGATGTTTTTATCTTTGTTTTTGTTTTTATTACATTTTTCATAATCTATATTATATCATATTTTTCGTGATTGCAGGCTATTTAAAAATGAAAATAGACCACAAAAATAAAATTTTACTAAAAATGTATTTTTTAATAAAAAAAATATAACGGTAATCCATGAAGTTAAAAAGAATATTTATTTATGTATTTCAAATTGTTGTAATACAATTTTTTTATTGTAGTTGTCTTACTGAAATTATTGATGAAGTGTCGTCATTTTTTTGTTGTGGTTCATGTTTTTGTGATACAGGTAGTACTACAGAGAACGTACAAGGTAATATCGAGCAAGAAGAAGAACAAAACATAAAAGTAACGAATGGTTATATATCTATGCAAAAACGTGAAGATGGAAATAATTACAACATATCCATTTCTAATAAAGAAGTATCCTTACGTATAAGTTTTTTGAACATGAAAGATGAAGAACAGAAAGATGTTTTTACTAATTGGGGGGGATTTAGAGGGTCTGCACCTGTAGTAATTAAAAATGGCTCATTATGTACAGAAATAAAAAAAACACTTTTCAAGGCTAAAAACGATAATGGGGAATATACTTTTTGTATAAAATCAGTGGATGATATGGAAATTGAAGATGTAGTTGCCGTGTTTTATATAAACAAAATTGATGATAACTCTATTCGTTTCCGTATACAAAAAAATAAAATTACACCTATTAAAAAAGAAGAGAATAAAATAGATGAAGAAAAAAAAATAGATGAGAAAAAAGAAGAGAAAAAAGATGTAGATCAGAAAATTGTAGAAAAAAATATTATAGTAACAAAGGTTATCAATATGCAAGAAGTAGATAAAGCTATATCTAAAAATATCAACGAACAAATAATAAAAACTGACGATTTGCTTTCAAATGAAGTAAATAAAAAAATAGATAGTCAAAATAATTCTAATTCAGACGATACTAATATCTCATCTTCTACAAAAAGTATTTATAGTAACAAGTCTGATAAAAATATACAGTCTACATATTCAACCATTAACAATAATAGTAAGAATAGTAGTAATATTAGTAAGAATAATAGTAATAGTAGTAATATTAGTAAGAATAATAGTAATATTAGTAAGAATAATAGTAATAGTAGTAAGAATAATAGTAATAGTAGTAATAGTAGTAATATTAGTGCGTTATTTAAAGAATTAAAAGGGAAAATCAAATATAGCAGTAGTAAAATATCTATAATTGTTAACGAATGGGTTAGATATAAAGAGTTGAAAGATAGATTACAAATATGGTTTGAAAGTCCTACTGGAGAGGTTTTATGTAAGGATAAAAAATCTGCTATTTTTAAAAATAGGGGAGATGAAATTACTAATGGTATGTATACAGCAGATATAAAAAATGGGTTTTTGTTGCGTGATAACGATTTTGCATTTACAAGAATAAGAGATCAAAGTAAAAATATTAAAGAAGTTAAAATAAAGATAACATGCATAGATGTTGATGAGGCAATATATGTCGAAGATAATGATGGAAACGATGTTATACACGTATAACAATGACTACAAAAGAGATTTGTGTTGTCGTTAAACATCTAGATCTATATCTTCTTTTTTGTTATCCCAGTTAATATATCATATGTTGTTTTATTATTGTTTTCTATTAAATTATTATTTAGATTGTTTTTATTATCTTCGTTATTTTTTTGTAATAATTCTTCTATATTATTCTCTCTCTTTTTGAATATATAATGTTCAAATAGTTTTATTAAAATATCATTACTATTTATTTCATTTCGCACTATATTTTCTGCTTCTATCATTGTTGGGAATTTTCCATTTTTATTTTTTGTATCATTAAATTCATTTGCTAACATTGAGTGCATATTTCCTCCTTGCCTAAATATATTACAAACGACTTTATCATAATATTGACTGAAGGGTTTTTTCACATTTTCCTCAGTGATACATTCTAAAAAAGTTTCTTTGCATTGTTGTAGGTAATATAAAATTAAATCGAACCTCATTAGTTTATTTACTATTTTTTGTCGTAAATTATGTCCTTCATCAGTTGTATCGTTTGTATATGCTAATGTAACTTCTATTTTTGTTCCATTATTATCATTAGGTAACGTAATTATATATTGATTTTTGTTATTTCCATTTGGTTCTATTTTGCCGTTAAATTTATTTAAAAGTTCATTAGTTGTACCTATTTGTTCTGAAAGGAATTTTATAGGACATTGTAAGCCAGGCAAGTATTCTTCTGCTGTTAATATCATCTTATTACCATTAGAATAATCATCATCGGCACACATACTCACTATACTAAATAAAAACAAAATTACTACAAATAGTATTGCTATATTTAACTTCTTCATAAATATTAATATATCTAATATTTCAAATTGTTATTTATTTTTTTGAGATGTAAATTTTTAAATCCGTATTTTGCCCTTTAAGTGTGTGTATTTTATTTTTGTTTATTTTGTCCAACTCTAAATATAGCTATATCTCCATCTTTCATTATGTATTCTTTTCCTTCCATACGTATTTTTACTTTTTCATTGTTTTTTTTTGCTTTATAATAATCGTCTATATTAATAATTTCTGCTTTAATAAAATTTTTTTCGAAATCAGTATGTATACTTCCTGCAGCTTTACTTGCTATAGTCCCTTCTGGTATATGCCATGCTCTTGTTTCGTCACTTCCACTAGTGAAGAATGTTATAATGTTTAATTTTTTATATATAGCAAGTGTTAGCTTCTCAATTCTCTCTTGCCAGGTACTGTAGTCGTTATGAAAAAGCTCTCTTTCTTCTGGTGTAAGTTCTTCTATATCTTGTCCATTTTTTATTGGTAATAAAAATACGTCTTCATTTTCTGATTTAATATAGTCTGTAAATTCAATTACTGCTGAGGAAATAACATTAAAATCATTTATGTTACATATGTAAATAATTGGTTTATATGTGAGCAGTTGTAAATTACGTGCTATTTTAACTTCTTCATCGTCTAAATTTAAGGATCTAATGTTGCGCGAAGAGGATAAATATTGTTGAAAGCGTGTTAAAATATCTAATTCTTTTAAAGCATTATTGTCGCCATTTTTTGTGTTTTTTGCTATTTTATCAATACGATTTTTAATACTTTCTATATCTTTTAACTGTAATTCACAATCTATTATTTCTTTATTTTTGATAAGGTTGGAATCGTTATTGTTATATTCTATATTTCCATTTTCAAACCCTCGTATTATGTGAATGATAATATCTACCTCTCGTATATTTGCTAAGAATTTATTTCCGAGCCCTTCTCCTGTACTGGCCCCTTCTACTAATCCAGCAATGTCTATGATTTCAATTTTATCTTTTACTACATTCTTTGGATTGTCAACGGATATAAGTTTTTGCATTCTTTTATCTTCCACTTCCATAATTGCGATATTAGGATCAATAGTGCAAAAGGCATAATTCTCAGCTAAGGCATTACTATGCGTTAGAGCATTGAAAAATGTGGATTTACCAACGTTCGGGAGACCTACAAGGCCAGCTTTTATAATCATAAATTTTGTTTTGAGTAAATATATTATATGAATAGAAAAAAATATTTAATTTTATAATTAAAGACGGAGTCTGTTCATCGCTTTTATTTAAAGAGGAAAGTCCGAACAGCGTAGAGCGCCCTGCCAGATAATAACTGGATTTAGTTTTACTAAAATAGAGAGTACAACAGAAAATATACCGCTAGTGTTACTAGTAAGGGTGAAAAGACATATATTAAGAAGATGTCAGATGTGTCGGTAACGATATATCTTTGCAAACCTCAGGGGCTGAAAGACCAAGTTGTTTTGTTATTATATCACATATTGTACTACAGTATAGTAGTAGAGTAATAACCGAATTGCTCGTTTGTTTAAAACATGGTGGGTCGATAGATTATAAGAGTGATCTTATAACAAGATAAATGATGAACATAGATATTGTATTATATATCTATACAGAATTCGGCTTATGACTTTGTCTTTGATTTTATTATCTTTATAATTATTATTTTTAATAAATAATAATTATAGTATAGACAATTAGCTCAGCTGGTAGAGCGTTTCATTCACATTGAAAAGGTCATTGGTTCAAGTCCAATATTGTCTACTAAAATATACTACGTTAACAGTTCAAGTCCAATATTGTCTACTAAAATATACTATGTTAACAGTTCAATCCCAATATTGTCTACTAAAATATACTATGTTATAACAGTTCAATCCCAATATTGTCTACTAAAATATACTATATTAACAGTTCAAGTATGTCTATAGTGACTATTTATGCTGTAAATACAAAGATGTAAAAAACTATATAAATTTCATCTTTTTGGTATATATTTTGCTGTATATATATTTAAAAGAAAAAATTATGGATGTGAAACATGTAAAACCCCTATTTGATAGGATAATTGTAAAGCCTAATATTGAAGAACACAAAACTGCATCTGGTATTATTATTCCTGATAGTGTGAAAGAGAAACCGCAAGAAGGTACTGTCGTTGCTGTCGGGGAAGGGAAAAAAGATGAGAAAATGGTATTAAAACCTGGTAATAAAGTTTTGTTTAGTAAATATGGCGGAACAGAATTGAAATATGATGGGGAAGTATATTTAATAATGCGTGAAAGTGATGTATATGCAGTTATTGAATAAGTTGTGTGTAAGTTTATTGAAAAGTATAAATTATTGATTTATGGCAAAAGAGATATTGTTTGATAATGATGCACGTTTAAAAATACAACGTGGTGTGGATAAGTTAGCCAATGCTGTAAAAGTTACGCTTGGCCCTTGCGGGAAAAATGTTATTTTAGATAAAAAATATGGCGCTCCAGTTATAACTAAGGATGGTGTTTCTGTAGCAAAAGAAATTGAAATTAAGGACCATATAGAAAATGTCGGAGCACAGTTAATTAAGGAGGTAGCTTCTAAAACTAACGATGGTGCTGGAGATGGTACAACAACGGCTACAGTTTTAGCTCAGAGTATATATAAAAACAGCTTAAAGTTTGTTACATTTGGGGCTAATCCTGTTGAGGTGAAGAAGGGTATAGATTTAGCTGTGAATGAGGTTATAAAAGAATTAAAGAGCATATCTAAAACAATAGGGAGTAATAGTAAAGATATAGAGCAAGTTGCCACTATATCAGCTAACAATGATAATGAAATAGGCAAGATGATATCTGATGCTATGTGTAAAATAGGCGAAGATGGTGTCATAACGGTCGAAGAGGCAAAAGGTACTCAGACAAGTTTTGAAGTAGTTGAGGGTTTAGAGTTTGATAGAGGATATTTGTCTCCTTATTTTGTTACTAATCCTGAAAAAATGAATATAGAAATGGAGAATCCTTATATATTGATTTGTGATAAAAAAATAAGCGTATTTAAAGACATATTACCAGCTTTGGAAATTGTTGCACAAAATGGTAGTCCATTGTTAATTATTGCCGATGATGTTGATGGTGAAGCTTTATCTACATTGGTGCTGAATAAGTTGCGTGGTTTTAAAGTCGCTGCCGTGAAAGCTCCTGGTTTTGGGGATAGGAAAAAAGAAATATTAGAAGATATTGCTATTATCACTGGTGGGGAATTGTTCTCGGATGAAAGAGGGTTAAAGTTAGAAAATATCAATAAGGACTGTTTTGGTACAGCACAAAAAGTGAAGATATCTAAAGATAACACAGTAATTGTTAAAGGTAATGGGAATAAAGAAGATATAGAAAAAAGGAAAGCACAAATAAAAGCGCAGATTAACAATGTTACTTCTACCTATGACAAAGAAAAGTTACAAGAGCGTCTTGCAAAGATATCTGGTGGTGTGGCTGTTTTATATATAGGCGCTGCTACAGAGGTAGAAATGAAAGAAAAGAAAGATCGTGTTGATGATGCTCTTCATGCAACACGTGCTGCAGTAGAAGAAGGTGTTGTACCAGGGGGAGGTGTAGCATTGCTGTATTGTATGGAGAAAATAAAGAGTCTTACTGGGGAAAATGAAGATCAAAATTTAGGAATAAAAATAATATTAAGATCTTTATTGTCGCCTATAAGGACTATATTATCGAATGCAGGAGAAACAGGAGCAGACGTTGTATTAAATAATATATTAGAAAAAAAAGAAAAGGATTTCGGGTATAATGTACGTTTTAAAAAATACGAGAACTTTTTCCAATCTGGCGTTATAGATCCTACTAAAGTTACTAGGCTTGCAATACAAAATGCTGCTTCTATAGCTGGGCTATTAATAACTTCAGATTGTGTAATAACGGATCAACAAGAAGAAGATTCTTCAGCTGCGGGAAAGCAAAATAACATTGACCCAGGCATGGGAATGATGTAAATATTTAAATGCCTGCTAACATAGGCAACGCTAAATGATATAATTGTAGTGTGATACTTGATTATATATTATCAGTGTTGTTTTTGTTAGTACGATTGTTATTGCTTACTATATTATAGAGGCGTTTCTTTTTTATGGCCCTATAGTAATGTTTTTATAAAGATATTGTTTGTTTTTGTTGGAACAAATCAATATCATGTATTTTTTGTCGTTTTTTTAATATTTCGAAGATAATGTTATTTATATCGTTTAAATTAATTTTCTTTTTTTGCATACTTTCTGTTTTTATAAAAATTACTTTTTCATCATCATTTTCAAAACAGTTAATATACATATTCAATGTCTTATAGTACATTATTTTTGGTATATTTGTGCATTTTTCTAATATCTCTTTAAAGGTATTAATAGCCTCTGCGGTTTTATTTTGTTTTACATAAGCTATACCTAAATGATATTGTGAATGTAGGGTTTTATGTTTTAATTTTTTATATATATCTTTAGCTTTTTGGTATTCTTTGAGGTGTAACAAACTGTCGGATATCATTATTTGTATGTCATTTTCTATGTTTTTATGACAATAGTACTGATTTAAGGATATTTTTTCAAAACATTCTAACGCATTTTCGTATTGTTTTGTTGCAAAATAACAATATCCTAATCCATATAACACTTGAAACTTCATTTTTATAATATGCGTATTTTCAAGTACTTTAGTGTAATATTGTATAGCTTGATTATAGTCAGTCAGTATATAGTATATTTCTGCACATAATAAATTTAACATATTGTATATGTCGATAGTATCGATATCATATTTTAATAAGTCTTGCGCTATAGATAAGCTTCTATTATAATCTTTTTTTTTATAAGCATTTATTGCATTTGTAAGCTGATTTATTTGCCATATCGTAGTAATGATTTTATTAGTGTTATTTTTACAGTTTATATTGTTATGTGATAATTTATCTACTATGTGGTTATAATTTATTTCGTTATAATTTAAATAAACATATAGCATGTTAACATTGTCTATTAAATTGTATTGTTGGTAATTGTCTTTTATTTCTTTTAATATAGTTATTGTTTTTTTTATATTGCCAATGTTGTAATAACATATTGCTTTCATAAATAATATGTCAGCATTGTTTATGTCGCTATTACAATTTTGTAAACAATATAACGCATCTTCGTAGTTTTCCATGCATATTAATAATATTGCGTATTGTAATATATTTTTGCAATCTAGTTGTAGTATGTTTTTTTTAATATCTTGCTTTAATGTTTTTACTTCATTAATATCATTTCCATTATAATGAGCTATTATTTTTTTTAAAAGTATATTATGTTTTATTTGTTCATCCTTGGTTAATGATAAGGCACTCTTATAACAATTAATAGCTTTCATATATTCCCTATTACTGCTATAATAGTCTCCTAAGGTTGTTAATATATATTCATCATAGTGTTCTTTTTCATTATTTGTTAAGTTGATAATCTGTTCCATTTTTTCATTGTCACATTTATTTAAAAGTATCAACATTAATAATAGTGTTTGTTTTTTGTTAAAATCATTTTTGAGTTTGTGTTTTAGTTTATCACTGTTTTTAAGATTATTATAAAAATCAACCATATACTGATATGCCTGATCATATTTATGTATTTTATAATAATTATACGCTAAATAAAAATTGAGTATTTGTTTGTATTTGTCATGTGTGCATTTTTGATGAATTTGCAAAAAGATGTTTATGGCATCTAAATATCTTTTTTGTTTTGATAATATGTAGCCATATATTAAGTATTTTTGCATATAGTGGCTGTGTGAAAGTTTATCGTCTTGTATGATATTTAAATATTTCATTAAAACTTCTTCTCCTAAACAATTATTATAGAGAATACGTTTTAAAAGTGTATTTGTTGTAATAGTTTTTATTTTGTCACTATTTAAGTCAATAAATATATCTTCTAGTTTTCTTTTTTTGTATGTATATTTTGTGTCGTCATATTTATTTTTTGCTAATATTTTACATATGTTATCGCGATTTAAATTGTAGTAATCACAGTCTTGAATAGAATAAGTATATATTGTTATGAAAAAACATGTGTAAAAAAATAAAAATAATTTTGTTATATTAAACATAAAATGTATTATATTGTACATAACAATAATTTTTATATATTATTTTAAATTATATAAAAACTTTTTTTAACATCACATATAACATATGTCAACAGAAATGGATAAAGATCGGAAAAACGTTCGTCGTTTTGATACCGTAGAAAAAGCATTACAAGCAAATAAAACTCATGAAAACAATGAAAAAATACTTTTCAAGGAATGTTCTGGGTTTTTAGATATTCTTTATACACAGCAGGGTTCATATGGATTTTTACGTTCTGATTTAAATGTCATAAATGAACCAGAAGATATATATGTACCACCTAATATTATAAAAATAAACAAATTACGTCCTGGGGATTATGTCGTGGGAATAAAAAAATGTAAAACCATAAGTGATAATAAATATGATTCTATTACCGAAATAAAAACGGTTAATGATGAACCTTTAGACAAAATTAAAGAGAGGGTTGTATTTGAAAAGCTTACTACTATATTTCCTACTGAACAGATAAAATTATCAACAAATCCTATTACATATTCTACTAGGATTATTGATTTATTTACACCTATAGGTAAGGGGCAAAGAGGGCTTATTGTTGCCCCACCAAAGTCGGGTAAAACTATGTTATTGAAAGATATTGCTAATGGTATTAGCACGAATCACCCTGAGATAAAGTTAATAATATTACTAATTGGTGAAAGACCGGAAGAAGTTACTGATATGCGCAAAAGCGTTTCTGAAAATGTAGAAGTCATAGCCTCGACTTTTGATGAGGCAGCGTTACGACAAACAAAAATTGCTACGTTTGCTCTTGAAAAGGCAAAAAGATTAGTAGAAAAAGGAGAAGATGTCGTAATACTTATGGATTCAATAACACGATTAGCTAGGGCGTATAATATTACAACTCCTTCTTCTGGGAAAATACTTAGTGGTGGGATAGAAATGACTTCTTTAGATGCTCCGAAGAAATTTTTTGGCACAGCACGTAATGTAGAAGATGGTGGATCATTAACAATTATTGCTACTGCGTTAGTTGACACAGGATCTAAAATGGATGATGTTATTTTTGAGGAATTTAAAGGTACAGGTAATATGGAATTACAACTTGATCGTAATTTAGCAATAAGAAGAATATATCCTGCTATAAATGTTCAGGCATCTAGTACAAGACGAGAAGAGTTATTACTGAAAAATAATGTATTGTTGTTAGTACATCAATTAAGGAAAACATTAGCTGATGAACCTACACCTGTTTCTGCTACAGAGTGGCTCTTATCTAAAATGCAAAGATCAAATACAAATGAAGATTTCCTTTATGGTCTTTTGGGGGAAAAAATATAAAATTTTGTTATAGGGGTATATGTGTTGTAAAAATCTTAAAATTATCCCTGCAAACATTTATTTTTGTATATATTTGTATATACTGAATGAAGCTAATAGATCGCTATATATCACGTAGAGTTATTTTGTTTTTTTTGACGTTGTCAATATCTATATTATTATTGACTGTGTTATTCGATTACATTATTAATCGGACAAAGTATGCTGATATAACTTTTATAAATATAATATATTTTTACATACTATACTCTATTACTTTGTTAAAATTTATACTGCCTATATCTATATGTTTGTCTATATATTTTTCCGCTAAGCATTTTATCACAAACAATGAAATATTAGCATTTATAAGTATTGGGGGAAGTTATATGCGCATTGTACAACCCTTTTTTATTTATGCTATATTTATTGTTAAGATAATGTTTATTGTAGAATGTTTCTTAGTGCCTAATGTAAATAATAGAATTGAAGATTTTAAACGACAACATAATTTACGTAACAATATTTTAAATGTGAAAGATGATGTTAGCTATGATTTATTTTTTAAGCTTAATGATAATAGTGTATTACATATTGGTAATTATGACTGTACAAAAAACATAGGACATAATGTTTTTATTGATAAATTTTCAAATGGTGAAAAAAATAAGTTGTCATCTTGTATAATCGCAAAAGATATAAAATGGAGTGGGAAAAAAAAGAAATGGTTTTTAATCAATAGTACAGAATATATATTAAATGAAATTAATGATAAAGTTGTTATGGAGTCAAGAAGAATGTATGAAATTGATAGTAATCTAACACCTGATATGTTGGCTGTGAAATGTGAATTAGCAAAAAAATTAACAATAACAAAATTATTAAAGTATATCAAAAAGCTTAAGGCTATATCTTCTAATTATGTTCAAGATTTTCAGTTAGCACATGCTAAAATGATATCTCATGCCTTGATGTTTTTTGGGGTGATATTATTGGCAGTGTTTTTATTTTTTGATGTAAAACGTAGATTTAATAATAACAATTATCAAGGATTTACTGTTTTAATACCTTTTATTTTTATGTTTTTATGCTGGGTGATGCCAAGCAAAATTATAAATGTATATGTGTCTACATTTTTACCATTATTACTAGTTGTGGTGTATTTACTTTTTTTATATTATAAAAGATCTTATATGTAAATATATTTTATATATGAATAATTGGCATATAATTTGCTTATCTAGTTTTTGATGTAAATATAGAATATGGGCGATAATATTTTTAACAATATAGTATCAGCGTTTGATTTTGTGAAATTTTTAATTGAGAATAATAACGAACAAATATTATACGATACTTCTGGTGATGGAGACATTGTGGATGATGTGCTATTATTACCATTACAAATAGTGCTTTACCCATGTAGTTTTATGCCTGTTTATTTTCAAGATAAAGATACCATTGCCTTGTTGCGTAAAGTTCACGAGGAGAAGAAAAAAGTTGGTATTATAGCAAAAAAAAGCAATAATAGTTTTTATAATATTGGCACTTTGGCATCGGTGCCTAAGATATTGAATATATATGATAACAAAGTACAGGTGTTATTACATGGTGATAGAAAATTTAAAATTTTGGATCCAGAAGCTATCAGAAAGTCTGCTATGGAAAATCCGCAGAAACATAATATTTTTACAAATGTGCGAATTATATCAGAACATGATGTTGATTGTGAATCAAAAAAATATAAAGCTGTAGTGAGGTTTTTAAGAAAATTAACACTCGAGATTATGGAGTTGAATGCTAACTGGCCAAATGAAATAAAATCGTTTTTAACTACAAATGATAATTTTAAATTGCTAACATATCTTTTGTCATCTGGACTAGATATACCATTACATGAGAAACAGAAAATATTAGAAGCTGAAGATTGTATACAGCGTGGAAAATTGTTAATAGGTTATCTAAGAGATGAAATAGAAATTATTAAGTGGATGAAAAAGATAGATGACAAAACACAGGAAAATATCCTTAAAAAACAAAAGGAGATATTATTGAATGAAAAACTTAAAATAATTAATAAAGAGTTGAATGGTAAAAATGAAAGTAATAATAATGAAGCGGTAGAGGAAACAGAAATATCTATATTACGTAAAAAGAGTAAAAAGAAGAAGTTTAGCAACGAAGCAAGATCTTTTTTTGATATGAACTTAAATAAAGCAGAAAAAATACAAAACATAAGTGCTGATTATACTGTCTTAATTAATCAAGCTGAATTTATGTTATCATTACCATGGCTTTCATATTCTAATAGTAAAATAGATATAAAAAAAGCTGCCAATGTTCTAGAAAAGAGTCATTATGGCATGGATAAAGTTAAGGAACGTATTTTAGAATATTTATCTGTGTTAAAGTTAAGTGGTAAAAATGTCGGAGGACAGATTTTATGTTTTTGTGGTCCATGTGGTGTAGGAAAAACATCATTGGTGAAAGATATAGCTAAGGCTCTTGGAAAAGGATATGTGAAGATATCATTAGGAGGTGTTTCAGATGAAGCAGAAATACGTGGGCATAGGAAAACATACGTTGGCGCTATGGCAGGAAGAATATTACGAGGGCTACAAAATTTAAAATATTCCGACCCGGTAGTTATATTAGATGAAATAGATAAGCTTGACTCTAGACATGGTGATCCTGCTGCTGCATTATTAGAGGTTTTAGATCCTAATCAAAACAATTCTTTTGTAGATCATTATTTAGAGGTACCGTATGATTTATCAAAGATAATTTTTATTGCTACAGCGAATAGTTTAAGAACCATATCAAGACCTTTACTAGATAGGCTTGAAATAATAGAAGTACCAGGTTATACCTTAGAAGAAAAAATAATAATTGCACAGAATTATCTTATACCAACAAATAAGGAAGAGCATGGATTAAAAAAAAATAGTATTTTAATACCTGAAGATACAATTTCAAATATTATTTCTTTTTATACCCGTGAATCTGGAGTTAGAGAATTGAATCGGCAAATAGCTACTATAATGCGTAAAGTTAGTAGGAAGATAGTAGAGAAAAAAAAATATAATAACAGTATTAGTGTTAATGAATTAAAGGATTATTTGGGAGTAGAGAAATATGATATAGACTTAGCGGAGAGAATAAATAAACCTGGTATCGCTATAGGTTTAGCTTGGACAGAAGTAGGAGGAGATATATTGTTTATAGAATCTTCTTACATGTTAGGTACTGGTAAATTGACATTATCAGGTTCGCTTGGTGATGTAATGAAAGAATCTGCACAAATAGCATTTATATATTTGAAGTCAAATTATTTCTTATGGGATATAAATGAAAATATATTTACAAAATGTGATTTTCATATACATGTTCCAGATGGCGCAACACCAAAAGATGGTCCTTCTGCTGGTATAACGTTATTTATTACATTGTTATCTTTATGTATTGGTAAAAAAGTAAAAAATAATTTAGCCATGACTGGTGAAATGTCATTACGTGGTGAAGTATTGCCTGTTGGTGGAATAAAAGAAAAAGTTTTAGCTGCCAAGAGAGCAGGAATAAAGACTATAATAATGTGTTATAAAAACGAAAAGGATGTTAACGAAATAAAAAAAGAATATATAGCTGATATGAAATTTATATATGTGGATAATATCTCTCAAGTAATTGATAATGCGATAGAAAAATACTAAATTTTATTCTTTTTTAAAAAATATGTTATATAAATATTATGTCAAGTAAAGTTAATTATACTACAAAACCTGTTAGTACTGATCTTATTAGCAAACAGTGGCTATTGATAGACGCTACTGATTGTTTTTTAGGTAGGTTGTCGAGCCAAGTAGTGAATATTTTATTGGGAAAAAATAAAAGCTATTATACTAATTTTTTTGATTGTGGGGATAATGTAATAATTATGAATGCTATAAATATACTTGTTTCAGGAAAAAAAGATAAAGGTAAAAAGTATATTTGGCATACAGGGTATCCTGGTGGGCAGAGATGCAGAACTTATGATGAGGTTAAGGCTGCAAACCCTAGTAGTGTTATATTAATGGCTATACGTGGTATGTTGCCAAAAAATAGATTAGGGAGGGCTATATTTAAAAAAAACATCAGAGTGTTTAATCAAGGTGATCAGGCTATGGAGTATATAAAACGTAAGAATATAAAATTTATAAATTTTAAAATTGATTGATGGTGGAAAAAAGTGAAATAGTGGGTTTTGTAGGACGTAGGAAAACGGCGGTAGCAAGGGTGTATTTAACGAATGGTAAAGGGATAATAACTGTTAATGGATGTCCATATGATAAGTTTTTTTCGTTTTTTACAATAAAAGATAAAATATTGAAATCTTTCATTGTTACTGATTGTTTAAATAAATATGATGCCATTATAAATGTTAGAGGTGGAGGTATCAATGCTCAAGCGGAAGCTATATGTTTAGGACTTGCAAGGTGTTTAGCAAGTATAAATGCTTCTTATAAATCTATTTTAAGTTCTTTTGGTCTTTTGACAAGAGATGATAGAGCCGTTGAAAGTAAAAAGGCAGGGAAGAAAAAAGCAAGGAAGAGTTTTCAATTTTGTAAAAGATAGTATTTTATGGTGGTTAGTGTTAAACAATGTTTTGAGAAAAAGGTTTATTATGGACATTTATCTCGTTTTTGGAATCCTAAAATGGCAAAGTATATATATGTAAAGAAGAGTGGGATAGATATTATTGATGTAAATAAAACTATAACTGCTATAGAAAAAGCATCTGCTTTTTTAAAAGATGTAATATTATCTGGTAATAAGGTTCTCTTTGTTGCTCCACAGAAGGTATTTAAAAAATATATTGAAGATTTGGCGGGAAAACAACTTTCTATGCCGTATGTATCTGAAAAATGGTTCGGGGGGGTGTTGACAAATTTTGTCACTATTAGGAAGACAATAAAACAGATTGACATTTTGCAAAATGTCATTAATAATAATAATCACTCTTTAACAAAGAAAGAGATAGAAAGAAAGAAAAGAGAATATAATAGTAAAAAGAAAATATTAGAAGGGATATTGGATATGTATAAAATCCCTGCAGCGATTATAGTTGTTAATGTGAAATATAATTCTAAAGCTGTGCATGAAGCTAAATTACGAGGGATACCTATAATAGGGTTAGTTGATACTAACTCAGATCCTTCTGGGATTGATTATGTTATTCCTGCAAATGATGAGTCTTTGGATTCTGTTAAGCTTATATTAGATGAGCTAGGACGTGTTATCCTTGAAGCAAAAAGTAGTTATTCTAAAACTGCATCTCAAGTACAAAAAGATGATTCATTATCTGCTAAAAAGGATACAGCAAAAAATAGTAAAGCTCCAGTGAAGAAGAAGACTGTTTTACTAAAAAATAAAAAATAGTGTATATAGAGCGTTAAAATTTTAATAATAGTATTATATTATGTGTAGTGATGTAAAAATAAACAAAGAAGATATAGTTAGGTTACGTAATATTACTGGTGCAGGGTTTATGAATTGCCAAAAAGCATTGCTTGAATCAGGGGGGGATATAACAAAAGCTATTGATATTTTACGTATTAATGGTATAAAGTTATCGCAGAAAAGAGAAGGACATGATCTTAAGAATGGCTCCTGTTATGCATGTGTAAATGTGGAAAATAATTTCGGAGCAATAGTATGTTTACGATGTGAAACAGATTTTGTAGCAAAAACAGATTTTTTTCAGTCTTTTTTGCATAATATATGTGATTATTGTGTGAAAAATAAAATTTTAGATAAAAATGATATTGTTATTAATAACAGTAATATAGATGGTGAGCTAGCATTATTAGTGAGTCGTACAGGAGAAAAAATATGTTTTGAGTACTGCCCTATTGAAGGAGAACATATTGCTTATTATAATCACTTTAATGGACAATCGAGTGTTTTGGTAAGTTGGAATGGAGAGAGTAGTGATAACAATATAGATATTTGTAATGATATATGCTTACAAATATGCGCAATGAAGCCGTTATATTTAAGTAGGGATGATGTAGAAAATGATGTGTTAGAAAAAGAAAAAGACATCATTAAATCTGAAATTAAAAATGTAACAGATAATAGCATGCTGGAGAGAATTATAAATGGTAAGTTAGAAAAATTTTATAAAGAAAAAGTATTATTAGATCAGGAGTTTGTAAAAGATAATCATCTCACAATTAAAAATATGATAAAAGAGCATAATATAAAATTAAATTCTTTTAAGCATATTAGTATCCTATAATTGTTTTTTGGACTTGTAGCTCAGCTGGTTAGAGCACAACTCTTATAAAGTTGGGGTCCTTGGTTCGAATCCAAGCACGTCCACGTGTGTGTGTTTTACTCTTGGCCCGTTCGTATATCGGTTAGTACCTCAGGTTTTCATCCTGGTAAGGGGAGTTCGACTCTCCCACGGGCTACGTTATAATAGCAGTATACAATTATCTTAAAATAGATTCTTAGCTCAGTGGTTAGAGTATCTGCTTTACACGCAGAGGGTCGTAGGTTCGAATCCTACAGGATCTACATAATCTTAAATATATTGTGTCATTATACGTAATGATTTTATATTGTCATAAATCATTATCTACTATAATTATTTATAATTGTGTAATTACGTATTATTTTGTGTAAATACGTTATGTTATATTTTCAATATTTTTAAGAAAGCATCTTGTGGTATTTCTACATTTCCTAGACATTTCATTTTCTTTTTACCTTTTTTTTGTTTCTCAAGTAGTTTACGTTTACGTGATATATCTCCCCCATAACATTTTGCTGTGACATCTTTTCTAAAAGCTTTTATTGTCTCACGTGCTATTATTTTACCGCTTATAGCTGCTTGTATTGGCACTTCAAACATCTGACGGGGAATATATTCTTTTAATTTGCTACATATTTTTTGTCCATAATTATATGCTTGAGATTTATGTACTATAGCGGAAAAGGCATCTACATTATTTCCATTCATGAGAATATCTATTTTTATCATGTCAGATTGTTTATATCCATATATTTCATAATCTAATGATGCATAGCCTCTAGAAATAGTTTTCAATTGATCAAAAAAATTTAATACTATTTCTACAAGTGGTATTAAGAATATTATTTCTACACGATCTTGTGATAAGAAATTTTGAGATACATATTCTCCACGTTTTTCCGTACAAAGTGTTATTATAGTACCAATAAATTCTGTTTTTGTTATTATAGTAACTTTTATTATTGGTTCTTCAATATATTGTATACTGTCAACACTGGGAAAATTTACAGGAGACGATACTATCATTTTTTCACCATTTTTTTTATAAATGTGGAATTCAACAGATGGCGCAGTGCTAATTACTGTTACATCAAATTCGCGCTCTAATCTTTCTTGTATTATCTCAAGATGTAGCATCCCTAGGAATCCGCATCTAAATCCCGCACCTAATGCTGTAGATGTTTCATAGGACCATACTAATGATGCATCATTAAGCTGTAATTTTTCCATGGCATCACGTAAGGAGTCATATTCTGTACTATCGACAGGATATATACCAGCAAAAACCATAGGCTTTATATCAGAAAACCCTTTTATAGATTCTTTGCATGGGTTGTCGACATGGGTGATTGTATCGCCAACTTTAACTTCTTTTGCTGTCTTTATACCAGAGATTAAATACCCTACATTGCCAGCTGTTAATTTTTCGCAAGGTTTATCTTGTAGTTTTAATATCCCTAATTCATTTACTTCGTATTCTTTATTCGTATTAATAAATTTGACTTTATCTCCTCTCTTTATTTCACCATTTAAAATTTTAAAATATACTTCCACACCTTTATATTGATTAAATACAGAATCAAAGATTATAGCTTGTAATGGAGCATTTATATCATAATCTGGGTAAGGAATCTGTTCTACAATATTTTCTAATATTTTATCAATTCCGACTCCTGTCTTGGCACTAGCTAATATTATCTCGTCGGGAGAACATTGTAGAAAGGTCATAATTTCATCTTTCACTAGTTCTATGTTCGCACTTGGTAAGTCAATTTTATTCAAGACAGGAATTATCTTTAACCCCTGATCTATAGCCATATATAAATTAGAGATTGTTTGTGCTTGAATACCTTGTGTTGCATCAACAACTAATATAGCTCCTTCACATGCTGCTATGGATCGTGAAACTTCATAAGAAAAATCTACATGACCAGGAGTATCGATAAGATTTAAAATGTAATTGTTGTTTTTATATTTGTATTCTATTTGTATTGCATGACTTTTTATTGTAATCCCTTTTTCTCGTTCCAATGACATGTCGTCTAAAATTTGATCACACATATCCTTAGGTTGTATTGTGTTAGTATATTCTAGTATTCTATCTGCTAAAGTACTTTTCCCATGATCTATATGTGCTATAATACAAAAATTACGTATTAGCTCTTTATTTACAAACATGATATATGAAATTGTTTATACGTTTTGAGGTTTCTTCTTTCCCTAAAATAATAATACTTTTAATTACATCAGGGCCGTTTAATTCTCCAAAGAGTATTAAACGAAATGTAGGCATGATGTCTTGATAGGATATATTGTTATTCTTCATATATTCTTGGCATAGGGAATGTAACGTTTCAAATGTCCAATATGGGATATCGTGGATTTTATGCATAAATTCTTGTATTAATTTTAAGCTATTATTAATTTGTTCGGATGATAATTTATCATTTTTATATTGTTGTGGTGGAAGAAAGAATATTTTACCTTGTTCCCAAATGTCAGTAGTTAATTTACATCTTTCTTTAATTATATCCGTTACAGCTTCTATTTGGCTTATATTAAATGTGATAGCTTCATGTTGTAATTTTGCAATTATATCTTTATTGAAATCATAATTTTTAAGCATATAATGATGGTTAAACCATTTGAATTTTTCATAATTAAATCTTGCTCCAGATTTACATAGTTTTTCTAGTGAAAAATTATGTATTAACTCCTCCAGGGACATTATTTCTACATTGTTACCTGGGTTCCATCCAAGTAAAGATAAAGCATTTATTATCGCTTCTGGTAAAAAACCTTTTTCTTTAAAACCGAGTATTTCTTTTTTTTGTTCATTATTCCACCAAGAAAGTGGGAATATAGTCATGCCTCCATCATAACAGTCACGTTTACTTAATTTCCCATTACCAGAGGGGTTTAGTAATAAAGGTAAATGTACAAATATAGGCCTTTCATTTTCCCAGCCAAAAGCTTGATATATTAAGACATGTAATGGCGTGGAGGGAAGCCACTCTTCACCACGTATTACATGTGTAATCTTCATTAAATAATCATCTACAACATTAGCAAGATGATATGTAGCCATACCATCAGATTTTAATAATATCTTATCATCTAATGTATTACTATTAACTTTTATCCAACCATGTACTATGTCATGATAGCGTATGATAGTATTTTTAGGTGTCTTAAACCTTATTACATATTTTACTCCTTCATTTATTAATTTTTCTGTTTCATCATGTGATAACACTAATGAATTACGCATATATTCTCTTGTGACGGAATTATATTGAGGCGAAGAAACATTAGAAGATATTAACCTCTGATGCATGGCGTCTAATTCTTCATTTGTATCAAAGGCATAGTAAGCTGCTCCTTTATCAATTAATATTTTAGCATAATGTTTATATATATCACCACGTAATGACTGAATATATGGTCCGTAATCGCCACCATTTATCACTCCTTCATTAGGTATTATATTTAGCCATTCTAATGTTTTGATGATGTAGTCTTGTGCTTCAGGAACAAAACGTTTGCTATCGGTATCTTCAATACGTAAAATGAAATCGCCATTATATTTCTTAGCAATGAGATAATTATATAATGCAGTTCTTATACCACCAATATGTAACATGCCTGTTGGGCTAGGAGCAAAACGTGTACGAATTTTATGCATAAAATAATTATCTTTTTTTGTATATAAAATAAACAAAAATGGAATTTATATATAGAAAAATAGAAATGACAATACGTTTTTTAGTAAAACATTTTTTTATTACTATAAATTAAATATAAAAATCTAGATAAAGATAAAGAATAACAATAAATTAAATATAAAAATCTAGATAAAGATAAAGAATAACAATTTACATACTTTGTATATAAAAATATGTAAAAAGATTATATAACGCCTACAGATAAAGGCGTTTTTATATAGGATATATATTGTTTTTTATGCAAATTTGTTGTATTCTTTTTTTTTTTGAATACCTACATATAATAATGATGCCAATATAATTACAATCATTATTATAGGATATATTTGACCTTCTAATAATACACCGTCACTTATATTCCATCCTATAGCACTATACAATGCCATTATTATTCCGATCAAACCTTCACCAGTTATCAATCCAGCGGAGAATAAAACACCATAATCACTGGATTCTACTTCTTCTATATCATCTTCTTCGCACTGGCTGTCATCAACACAAGCATTCATATTTTTATTTGTCTTATTTTTATTGCAATCAACTATGTATCTCAATATACCACCAAACATAATAGTTAATGATAAACTAAAAGGTAAATACATACCAATTGCTACAGGTATAGCACCTATCCCAAGTAATTCAAAACATATAGCAAACATAGCTCCTATTAAGATTAACTCTACATGGAATTTTAGATTCACTACGCTATCAATTATAGTTTTTATTAAGGAAGCTTGTGGAGCACCTAACTCTTTACTTCCGAAAACAAAAGCACTGTCTAGCAAATATAGTGTTATACCAACAAATAAGGAAGATGCAACGACACCTATTATCTCTCCTATTTGCTGTCGTCTTGGTGTTGCACCTACTTCTAAACCAGTTTTTAAATCTTGTGATGTATCACCTGCTATAGCAGCAATAGTTGAAATCATAGCACCTATTATGATTACTGTTTTTTTGATGTCAGCGTCTTCACGCCCTGAAAAACTTAACAATATACCAAAAACAATAACTGTTAATATAGTCATTCCTGATATAGGACAGTTTGTTGCACCACACATCCCTACAATTTGTGATGATATAACAGTAAATGCAAATCCAAAACATAATGTCAATAAAATCCATTTTAAATCAACACCAAGGTAAAAGTACATTAAACCAACAACTGATAGCACGCCAAGTACAATATATTCAATTTCCAAGTCTTGATTCTTATCACTATCATCGTCGCTACTTTGAGCATGATTACCCATTATAAGTGTATATAATGAATTTTTAATATTCGGTAAACTTTTAATTATACTTATTACCCCTCCTGTAGCCATAGCACCAGCACCTATATATTTAGTAAAGAATTTAGATATTTGACTATCACTTAATTCTGATATTAAAAGATCACCATTAACATCAATATCAATGTCGCAAATACTTCTTATTTCATTTCTGTCAAAAAGGTTTATAATATTATATTCTTGACCTATAAATATTATAAATGGTACCAATATAAGCCATGCCAAAACAGCACCAGCTAACATACGACTTGCTGTACCTATGTTGCAGATATAGCCTACACCTATTAATGCTGGTGAAGCTTCTGCTGATATAGTTGTTATTTTTTTCACATTAAAAACTCCCATTTTTCCTGGGATTCCATACGTTATAGAATGGCTAATGTCTTTACTAAAGACTTTAAACATATCAGCTAAAAATCCAATTAAACATGATATAGATAATCCCGAGAATAAATATTTTATTGAAGATGTATCTTCTCCTACTTTCAAAACTTGTGCGCAAGCAAGCCCTTCAGGATATTTTAAACTATTTGGACCTCTACTTACAAACTCTTTTCTTAAGGGGATCATAAATAAGACACCCAATACTCCACCACAAATTGCTATTATAGTGATGGTCCCAATGCTTATGTTTTGTAATACACCATTTTTTGCCCACAAAAACCAAGCCGGCAATGTGAAAGCTATCCCTCCAGCGATAGATTCTCCAGCAGAAGCTATTGTTTGGACCATGTTATTTTCTAGTATGGATTTCTTTTTAAGTACAATACGCATTATCGTCATTGATATCACAGCTGCTGGGACAGATGCTGATATAGTTAATCCAGAACGTAATCCCAAATAGGCGTTAGCAGCACCAAAGAATATACTTAATATAATTCCTAAGAAAATTGATACAAAGGAAAATTCTACGTTACGATCATTACCCGCTGACTGACAATTGTCATGCTGTTTCTTATTAAAAAACTTCTTATTATTCATAGTTTAAAATTGTTGTAATATATATATATGATCTTTTTAAAAATAAAATTAAATTTTTGAAAAATTTTTTTTCTTTAATATTTTTCTTTTATAAAAACAAATATATAGATGTATTTATTTTATAATTATAGCTATGACAGATGGTGAAATTTATTCAGCAAAGAATATACAAGTCTTGGAAGGCTTAAAAGCAGTACGTAAACGTCCGGCAATGTATATTGGCGATACAGGCATACGAGGTTTACATCATTTGCTATGGGAAGTAGTTGATAATTCTATTGATGAATCCCTTGCAGGTTATTGTAACAATATTGATATTACAATAGAAGAAGATGACTCAATAACAGTTTTGGATAATGGACGTGGGATACCAGTAGATATGCATGAACAGGGACGTTCTGCTTTAGAGGTCGTCCTGACAGTTTTACATGCTGGAGGAAAATTTGATAAAGGATCATATAAAGTTTCAGGGGGGTTGCATGGTGTTGGAATATCATGTGTAAATGCACTTTCAATTAAGTTTGAAGCAACAGTATATAGAAATGGTAAAATATATTTTCAGGAATATTCTGAAGGTACGCCAAAGGGAGATGTAGCTGTGATTGGAACATGTGATGAAAAAACTGGTACGAAGATACATTTTAAACCTGACAGTACCATTTTTACACAATCTACAACGTATAATTTCGAAACTATATCTCTTCGTTTACAAGAATTGGCATATTTGAATGTGGGGTTAGTTTTGTCTTTAACTGATAAGCGTGTTATAGATGAAAATACAAATTCTTATTTAACTAAGACATATTGTTCTTCTGATGGGTTAATTGATTTTATAAGATTTTTAGATGCTGGTAAAAATGATATATTAAAACCTCCTATTTATTTTGAAGAAAAAAATAGCGATGTTCCAATACAGATAGCAATTACATACAATGATGGTTATTCTGAAAATATAGTGTCTTATGTTAATAACATACACACCGTTGAAGGTGGAACGCATGTGACTGGTTTTCGTTTGGGGTTAACAAATGCATTAAAAGACTATTTGAAAAAAAATGATAAACTTATAGAAAAAAAAGATAAAGTAGAAATCATTGGCGATGATTTTAGAGAAGGTCTTACAGCTATAATATCTGTAAAAGTATCAGAGCCACAATTTGAAGGACAAACAAAAACAAAATTAGGGAATAGCGAAGTAACTTCAAAAGTAAGCAATATAGTAATGAAGTGTGTAAGTCAATATTTAGAAGAACATCCTGCTGAGGCTCAAACAATAATTAAAAAGGTTATCTTAGCTGCCCAAGCAAGAAATGCAGCAAAGAAAGCTAGAGAATTAGTACAAAGGAAAGGAGTATATCAAATTGGTGGACTTCCTGGGAAACTTGCCGACTGTACAGATAAAGACCCTGCAAATTGTGAGTTGTTTATAGTAGAAGGTAATTCTGCAGGAGGTACAGCAAAGGATGCTAGGGATAGAAAATATCAAGCTATTTTGCCATTGCGTGGTAAAATTTTAAATGTAGAAAAAGCATATGAACATAAAATATATGATAGCGAACCGATAAGAAATATGTTCACAGCACTTGGGGTAAGTATTAATGATCAAAAAGAACTTGTATTAGATAAATTAAGATATCATAAAATTATTATTATGGCAGATGCTGATGTAGATGGTAGTCATATTAGAACTCTTATAATTACATTTTTTTATCGTTATATGTATAAGTTAGTAGAAAATGGGTATGTATACTTAGCCCTTGCTCCATTGTATTTAGCACGTCGTAATAATGAAATGCGTTATTGTTGGAATGACAATGAAAAAGACAAGGCTATTGATGAGTTAGCAAAAGATGGGAAAAAAGATTTGGTTGTGATACAGCGATTTAAAGGTCTTGGGGAAATGGATCCTATTCCTCTTTGGGATACAACTATGGATCCTATGAAACGTATTTTACAGCAGGTAACGTTGGAGGATGCTGTGGAGGCTGATAGAATTATATCTCTTCTCATGGGTGAGGAGGTGGAGCCGAGACGTATTTTTATAGAGGAAAATGCTCATTATGCAATATTAGATGTTTAGATTTTATTATGTATAAATTTTTTAATAAATATATATTAATGTATGTGTGCTAAAAAATGTTTTCTAACAGATAAAAAGGTAATATTTGGTAAGAATGTATCGCATTCGAATAAAAGTATTAACAGAAGATTTAATGTTAATTTGCAGAAAAAAAAGATATATATACCAGAACTTAATGGGTATATTAAGGTATTAGTTTCTGCTGCTGGATTGAGAAATATTAATAAAAAAGGGTTGTTTTAAAAATTGTTGTTATTTAACATTATTGTTGTAACATAGATATTAAATAGAAACTGTATGGTTAAAATTCATAATAATTGTATTAATTGTGGGCTGTGTTATAGTGCATGTCCTTTTGATGCTATAGAAGAAGGCGGTACTGAATGGCAAGATAATAATAAAAAAAAACGTAAACCATTGTCAATGGATCATTATTTCATTAATCCTACTAAGTGTAAAAAATGTTTTAAATGTGTGGAAATTTGTCCTATACGTAATATAACTAAAAAAGATATTGACAAAACTAAAAACAATGAATGTAGTCAGGATGATGAGGGAGTTTATGATGAGATGGGTGAGATGAATGAGTTCATGGTCGTAAATAATAACACGAATAGTACTTGCTATGAAGATGAATTTTAATAATAGATAATTATTTTACGATTGTATGGTTTTTACTTTTTTGGATGACCTTCATAGTAGGGGTATAATTGAAAATAAGACTAGCAATATTGATTTTTTTTCCTCGAATAATAAGGTAAAAGCTTATTTAGGTATTGATCCTACTGCTAAATCATTGCATGTCGGACATTTAGTCCCATTATTAATACTTTTTAGATTACAACAATACGGCCATACTCCGTTTTTATTGATTGGGGGAGCTACTGGAATGATAGGAGATCCGTCGTTTAAATCTCAAGAAAGAGTATTTTTAGAAAATAAGGATATAGAAGAAAATAAAACATGTATTAAAAAACAAATTAACGATATTATAAAATTAAATTCTAAAGAAGAAATACATATTGTCGATAATAAAGATTGGTATTCTGAAATGAGTATAATTAATTTTTTACGTGAAGCTGGGAAACATATAACAGTTAGTTATATGTTAGCAAAGGATTCAGTTAAAAGAAGAATTAATAATAATTTATCATTTACAGAGTTCTCATATCAAGTGTTACAATCTTATGATTTTTATTATCTCTACAAAAAATATGGTGTCAATTTACAAATTGGAGGTGGAGATCAATGGGGAAATATAACTACAGGTATAGATTTTATACGTAAAAAATGTGGTGAAGAGGTACATGGCTTTACAATAAAATTATTAACAAAAAAAGACGGTGCAAAATTTGGTAAAACAGAAAAAGGTAATATATGGCTAGATAAAACATTAACATTACCTTACGATTTTTATCAATTTTGGATAAATATGAGTGATGATGAAGCCGAGAATATCATAAAAATATTTTCTAGTAAGAGTATCGAACAAATTAACACACTTATATCTGATCATTGTGCGGATAAAGAAAAAAGAATTTTACAAAAAGAAATTGCTCATGAAATGACTGCGTTTGTGCATGGAGAAAAAATATATAATGACATCATAATGGTGACAAATATACTTTTTAATAGTGAATTTAAGATAAGTGAAAATGTTAACTTTAGGGCTATATTAGAAAATATTGCACATGTTTCTATTTTAACGTCGCGTTTTAATGTTTATGACACTATATATGATATGTTATCTGATTTGTGTGTACCAGAATTATTCTCATCAAAAAGTGAAATAAAACGTACTTTAGTAGATAATATTATTAGTATAAATAAAGAGAAATATAGTTTATCAGATAAAGTTGAGAATATTAAATTAATACAAAACTGTGCTTTAATACAGCGTGGGAAAAAACATTTTTACGCTATAATTGTAGAGTAAAAATATATTTTTATATTTTAAATTTTTAATTTTATTTTTACATATATAATATATTATATTTATAGAAAATAATAATTTATGGCAGGGACAAGAAAAAACGTTATTATATCATCAAGTGATAATCTTCATAAGAATATACACATTCTCGGATTTAGAGATTATATGCGTAGTGTTTACTCATATTTGTTTTTAGGTTTATTATGTTTGAGTTTATCTATATATTTATTTACTACGGCATTTATGAAGTTTTATACTTTTTATTATAAATTCCATTTAGTGATATCATTTGCTCCGATTTTTATGTTACTATTTGCAAGGTCGGTTCTCGATAGTTTCTCTGTTTTTTGGGCTAATGTGTATTATTTTAGTTTGTGTTTTATGATAGGTCTTGGTTTTGCACCATTTGCGATATCGTTTAGAGATGTACTCTTGCCGGCTTTATTGATTTCTTCAGGAATGTTTTTGGGAATGTCAGTGTATGGGTATTGTACAAGTAAAGACTTAACATCTTTGTCTGGTTATGTTATATGCGGATCTATTGGATTATTCATATCTGTACTAGCTGAATGGTATTTTCCACAGTTATCTTTCATTAATAATATTTTTGGTGTAGGATTATCTCTTATTTTTATTGCTTACGACACGCACAATATAAAGAAGTTTTATTATTATGGTGGGGATACAGAAAAACATGCTATTTTCGGAGCTTTATTGTTATTTGTAGATTTCTACAATCTCTTATTATTCTTATTAAGAATTTTAGGAAGTGGGAAAAAAAGAGATTAATTTCTAAGCTAAAAATAGTAAAAGATATATAAAAGAAACTGTTTATATATAAATTGTTAAAAGTGGTTTTATATGGTCTTTTAGTATAGCGGTTAGTACGTTAGATTCTCATTCTAATAACATGGGTTCGAGTCCCATAAAGACTACAGGTGATATATTTTTATATTATATTATTTCTGTTGTTTTGACTTTATAATATTTATAGCATCTTCTAACGTGAAGTTATATATATCTTCTGCATTGTATATTTTAAAATTTGTTTTTTTCCACGTTATATATGGCCCATAGATACCATTTTGTAATGTTACATTTTCATTTTCGTGTTGTCCTAAATTTTTAGGAAGACGTTTTAAAAATAATGCTTCTTCAAGTGTTATTGTAGTAGCATGTTGCCCTGGTAATAAGGATATATAGTTTTTCTTTATATTTGCATCATAGTTATTTTCGACTTGTATTACATCACCATATTTTGTATTTGTGGCGTATATATTTTCTCCTGTAGCTTTATCCGTCCCCAATAATCTACGATAGCTTTGTATTTTTATTTTATTATTGTTGCTACATTGGTTTAATTCTTTTGAGAATGTATCATAAAAATGTTTTAACATTAACACCCAATTTATTTTTTTTTCTGCTATCTCGTCTAACTGTGCCTCTATATTAGCAGTGAAATCATAGCTCGTGATATCTTTAAAATGTTCCACACAAAAATCATTTACTGTAAAGGCTATGTTGGTGGGTAATAATTTATTTTTTTCTCCTCCCATTTTTTTAACTTCCTCTTCTATTTGTATATTGTCATTGTGTAAAGTTAATACTGTAATATTTACATCTTTTGCTTTTATGGAATCTTTAATTACATAGCCGCGTTTCTGTATAGTTGTAATTATAGTAGCATACGTTGAAGGTCTACCAATACCTTTTGATTCTAGTTCTTTTACTAAACTTGCTTCTGTATAATGACTTGGCCCCTGTGTGAAGGTTTCCTTTATAACAGCAGAACGTAAATGTAAAATGTCATCTATTTTAACATTTGGAAGTATTATGTCATTATTTTTTTCATTGTTTTTAGAATTATATATTCTTAAGAATCCATCAAAGGTTATGATCTCACCTTTAGATATAAAATCTTCTTTTGCTACAATATTATCATCATCGTCTGTTTTAGCTTTTATAGTTATTATAGTTTTATTTATTATAGCGTCCGACATCTGTGATGCTAAGGCTCTATTCCGTATTAAAGTATATAGTTTTTGTTCATTTATATCTTTCCCTGCAACTTCTTTTTCAAAATGTGTGGGACGTATTGCCTCATGTGCTTCCTGTGAAAATTCTGATTTGTTTTTGTATTGTCTTTTTTGGCTATATCTTTCACCAAATGTCGTTTTTATTACTTTGTGAGCTTGTTCTATGGCATCTTCCGATAAAATAACGGAATCTGTACGCATATATGATATCATACCTGCTTCATATAAATGCTGCGCCAATAACATAGTTTGTGATACACTAAATCCTAAATTTATACTAGCTTCTTGTTGTAATGTAGAAGTCGTAAATGGTGGAGGTGGAACCCGTGCTAGTTCTTTTTTTTCAATGTCAGAAATATAAAATAAATTTACATCTTTTAATTCATTTAAAAATCTTTCTGAGGATGTTTTATCTTTGAGGTTATGTTTTAATTCTCCAAGTATCTCCTCATCATGCACTGTGGAAAATGTCGCAGTTAGATGGAAAGAAGATGTAGTATTAAAACTTTGTATTTCTTTTTCTTTTTCTACTATTAACCTTACTGCTACAGATTGCACTCTTCCTGCTGATAACCCAGAACGTATTTTCTCCCATAGTACAGGGGAGAGTTTGTATCCAACAAGTCTATCTAGTATTCTTCTGGCTTGTTGTGAATGTACTAACGCAATATCTATGTTTCTTGGTGTTTTTATAGCATTTTGTATAGCCTTTTTAGTTATTTCATGAAATACTATCCTTTTTATTTTTTCATCAGGTATTTTTAAAGTTTCTTTTATATGCCATGCAATAGCTTCTCCTTCTCTATCATCATCACTAGCTAGATATATAAACTCTGATTTTTGAACAGAAGCATTTAAATTTTTAACAATAGTCTTTTTATCTGAGGATACTTCATATAATGGCTCAAAGTTCTTTTCTATATTTACACCTAACGATTTTAAAGGCAAGTCACGGATATGCCCAAATGAAGACATTACCTCAAACCCTTCTCCTAAAAATTGTTTTATTGTTTTAGCTTTTGCTGGTGACTCAACAATAACAAGATTCGACATATAGTAATTTTTATTTATTCTGCAATAGCTTTTTGACACATTGTTTTTATTTCGTCTTCTATTTTCAAATCCCACAAACCTTTATTTAGTTGCTCCAATGTGTTTTTATGTTCAGATTTTAGAATATCTAATATTTTCTTTTCTATCATTTTAATATTTTGTATATCCACGCTATCCAGGAACCCATTTATTGCAGCATATATAATTACAACTTGCTCCCCAACTTGTAATGGATGATAATTATGTTGTGTTAATATGATATTATTTTTTTCTCCACGTTGTAATAGAAGTTGTGTAGCGCTATCAACGTCTGATCCAAATTTCGAAAATGAAGCTAGCTCTTCATATTGAGCCTGGAATAATTTTAATGTAGATGTACATTTTTTCATAGAAGGTAATTGTGCTGCACTTCCCACTCTGGAAACAGATAATCCTACATTTATTGCTGGTCGCAAACCAGAATTAAACATGTTTTTATCTAATATTATTTGTCCATCAGTTATTGATATAACATTTGTAGGTATATATGCAGAAACATTTGCATCTTGTGTTTCTATAATAGGTAAAGCTGTCAACGATCCCCCACCTTTCACTATTCCATTCAACGATTGTGGTACATCATTCATCATCTCTGCTATTGCGTCGTTATTGTTTATTCTTGCAGCTCTTTCCAACAATCGAGAATGTAAATAGAAAATATCTCCTGGGTAAGCTTCTCGTCCAGGAGAACGTTGTAATAACAACGATATTTCTCTATATGCAACAGCTTGTTTGGATAAGTCATCATATATTACTAAAGCATTTTTACCTGTATCACGGAAAAACTCTCCAATTGCCGCACCAGTAAATGGAGCATAACATTGTTTTGTTGCAGAATCTGAAGCAGTAGCAGCTACAACAACAGTGTACTTTAATGCATCATGTGCTTTTAAATGTTCAATTATGTTTGTTATAGTAGAAGCTTTTTGTCCTATGGCAACGTATATACAATATACAGGATCTCCGATATCAAAAAAATGTTTCTGATTTATTATTGTATCAATAGCAATAGATGTTTTCCCTGTTTGTCTATCTCCTATTATAAGCTCACGTTGTCCTCGACCAATAGGTATCATGGCATCAATGGCTTTTATTCCTGTTTGTAAAGGCTGCGAGACAGGTTGACGGTATAATATATTGGGAGCTTTCCTTTCTAATGGCATTTCATATGTTTTCCCTTCTATAGGACCTTCTCCATCAATTGGTTCACCAAGAGTATTTATGACACGTCCTAATATATTCTCATTTACATTTATAGCAGCGGTTTTTTTAGTTCTATACACAATAGTACCTTCTTCAATCCCTATTGTATTATCAAAAATAACAACACCGACGACGTACTCTTCTAGATTTAACACTATACCACGTTGTCCTGTGGAAAAGGTTACTAATTCCCCAGATTGGATGTTAAATAAACCATATATCTGTGCTACACAATCGCCAACTTGAATAACATATCCTATCTCGTTATATTCGGCCATGTCGCTTTCTCGGAGACGTTGCTGTAGAACGTCTGAAATCTCATTTATATTAAAACTCATACTATCTTTTTAATATTTTTATAATAATAAAATTACTATTTTAAATAGTTTTTTATACATAAGTAACTTTTAAAATATACAATAATATAATTTGTTCATGTATATTTTCTCATTTACAAGGGTGCGTCATATATTGCTCCTTGATTTTGCATAATTCCTTATCTAGATCATTTTTATTTTTTATTTCCTTTTGGAAGACGGTGAATATTTTATCAGTTAAATCTTTATCTTCCTCTATATTTTGTTCGTTAATATTAATTTTTTCTATATCACCGTATGATGTGACAAATTCCTTTTGGAAAGAACATTGCCTTTTTATTTCTTCCATGGCTATATTTATCCCTTCTATTATTTTTTCTTTTTTCATTTCTACCATTACACCTTCTAACATTATTATGTTCTTATCACTTCCACCAACAACTATTTTTGTTATAGGATCAGTAACAGATGCTGCCATAGGATTCACAACCCAGTTGTCGTTGATAAGATATATGGCTACTTCAGAAAAAAAACATTTTAATGGTACGTGTGATAATGATAATGCTAAAGATGCACCAAAGCATGCTACCATTTCTGGGAATATATCTTGATCGTGAGATAACAATATAATATTAAGACTAATAGTACTATTAAAATTGGAATCTATTGTAGGACGTATACAACGATCTATTAATCTTGACATGAGTATTTCATGTTCATTTAGTTTTCCATCACGTTTCGTATTATTGACTGGAATTTTAGCGACAGAATAACTTTTTTCTTGGTAGTCAACATGCAAAGCCAATGTATCACCTGTTGATTTTGTATTTTTACTATCTGTAGATACAGTTATTAACATTACACAATTACCGCATTTCACTGTTATAGCTGAATCGCATCTATTTGCTAACTTGCCAGTTTGGAAAAATGCTTCTTTCCCATTTGTAAAAACAAAACTTTTCTCGTGGATTTTATTCATATATCACTTAAACACCATCAAAATAATATTTATTATGCTTCTATGCTTTTATTTTTTATTCTTAAATTTTCACGAACCATGTATTTGTTGAGTCTTTTCTTTTTACTTACTATTTTTTTGAGACTTAATATGGAAACGTTATCATGGCGATTTCTTTTAACATGGTCAGTAAGGTATTTGATTCTAGCATTTAAAATGGCTATTTGTGATGAAACACTACCTGTATCTTTAGCATTATTTTTAGGGCTATACTCTTCTATGTTAATATTTATTTTTTTTTTCATAATACTATATTTATATTTTTATCGTAAAAATACCTTTTCCTTTATTTTTTTCTTTAAAATCATTCATATATTGACTAAGGATTTCTATTTTCTCTGCAGTTTTAACCAATAAGTTTTTAAGTAGATCTATAGATTCTAGAATTTTTTTTGTAATACTCATATTTTGATTATTAATATTACTATGATTATTGATATTACTATCTTGAGTCGTAATGCTTTCATCATGTGTTTTTTGCCCAGATATTTCTGTTACAATATTTTTTAAATTATCAATTAATATACTCGTATCTGATTTAATATATTTGTGCTGTAAGGTAGAATTCTCTTCAACTATTTCATCATCTTCTCCTGCATTGTTTACTATTTCTAGTTCTAAGCTGTTATTTCCCCAAATATTACCTTGAATTAACACAATTGAGTTTTTGGTTATTTTTATGTCTTTGTTTATATAAAAAGTGATATTAACGTGTCTATTGTCATCGGATAATGTCTTTTTACAAACTCGTCCTATTGGTACACCACGGAAATAAATAGATTCTTTATTGGATATGTTTTTACTATTTTCTACGATTATATTATACTTATGATAGCTGTTCCTTAATAACAAATCTCCTCCGCAAAGGAAATCGTAACCTGCACCAAAAACTAATATTGATATAAACATATACAATAAAAGTTTTAATAAGCCTTTTCGTACCATATACTATATTAGTATAATATATTATTTACTTTTTTGCTATATATTTTTATTATATATATAAAAGCCTTGTGCGGATGTTTATGTTGCGTTTAAAAAGTTTTTATTTTATATTCATATGGATAGTGTTGCTTTTTTCTTCAAGTACTACATATAAATTGCAGCAAAAATTAATTAAAGATGGCTTTGTGTTTATTCCTGAAACGCAATTCTTATTTGGAGGATATAAAACCTCACGTTCTCATATTGTTTTTTTGCCGTCGTTTTGGGTTTGTAATCATAAAATAACAGTAGGAGAATATAAAAGTTTTATTGATTTTTATGCTGCTAAAGGTGATATGGAAACTGTTAATACATTATTACCTAAGAATAAAGATTATATTATGAGTGTTGAATATAAAGACCCAGTACATTATGATGACCCTGTAAGATATGTTTCTACTAGTCAAATAGAAAAATATTGTACCTGGAAAACAGAGCAAGATTCTGGAAATATAGTTTATTCTTTAATTTCTGAGGAACAATGGGAGTGTGTAGCAGCAGAAGCTGTTAATTTGCAATGCGCGGATGATAAAATAATAATATCTCAGA
>Ga0256407_10001478_pt1 | contig 49301 bp, 42 predicted proteins | sample RumenRJG_04DNA_FD_193489 | JGI IMG/M metagenome (GOLD analysis project Ga0256407, IMG submission 193489) | Bovine rumen microbial communities from Lethbridge, Alberta, Canada - RJG_04 | ecosystem: Host-associated > Mammals > Digestive system > Stomach > Rumen | place: Canada: Alberta...
TGAGATGAGGCTTCCCATATCGCGAGATAGTAAGGCGCCTTGTAGACGACAAGGTTGATAGGCAGGGAGTGGGAGCGCCGCAAGGCGTGGAGCGGACCTGCACTAATACGCCGAGGGCCTGACTTTTATTAAAGTGCCCGAGACATTTCTTCTCCTGTTTAGTTTTGAGGGAGCAATCCTTCACAAAGACAGCGCAGAGAAAATTTTCATAGGCGAGGCGGAAGCGCGAAGGCGTAATGGAATTACGTCAAGCGCCGACAACGAAGCATATGGGAATTTGATCAAGCTGAATCCGGCGGCGATAGCTGGGCGGCCCACCTGTTCCCATCCCGAACACAGAAGTTAAGCGCCCATACGCCGACAGTACTTGGCTGGAGACGGCCCGGGAGGTTAGGGAGCTGCCGGTTTATAGCCGGACGATTTGTCCGGCTCCTGATTCCTTGATAGCTCAGTCGGTAGAGCAATCGGCTGTTAACCGATCGGTCGTAGGTTCGAGTCCTACTCAAGGAGCCATGCTTATTCTCTGGGGGAAAGGACTGCGATATATTGGCAGTTCGCAGCTTGGGGTATAGCCAAGTTGGTCAAGGCACGGGACTTTGACTCCCGCATTCGTTGGTTCGAGTCCAACTACCCCAGCCAGTCGGTTCACTAGCTCAGTTGGCAGAGCACCTGACTTTTAATCAGGGTGTCCCGGGTTCAAATCCCGGGTGAGCCACCATTTTGATGGTGCTCGCGCTGAGTGAAGGGAACAATAGATGACTCACTAGCTCAATTGGTAGAGCAACTGACTCTTAATCAGTAGGTTCGGGGTTCGATTCCCCGGTGGGTCACCATTTTTGTATATCCTCGCATTTTGCGTAACATACGGGCGATTAGCTCAGCTGGGAGAGCGCCTGCCTTACAAGCAGGATGTCAGCAGTTCGATCCTGTTATCGCCCACCATCAAGGTTTATCTATGATGGCCCGGTAGTTCAGTTGGTTAGAATGCCGCCCTGTCACGGCGGAGATCATGGGTTCAAGTCCCATTCGGGTCGCCATTGCATGCTCTCCGTGCCATGCACGGGCTAAATAAATGCCTCGGTAGCTCAGTTGGTAGAGCAAGGGACTGAAAATCCCTGTGTCAGCGGTTCGATTCCACTCTGAGGCACCATTTTTTCCTTTGCTGGTGTAGCTCAATAGGCAGAGCAGCTGACTTGTAATCAGCAGGTTGGGAGTTCGATTCTTCTCGCCAGCTCCAAGAGTATCTGCGGGTGTAACTCAATGGTAGAGTTCCAGCCTTCCAAGCTGGCTACGTGGGTCCGATTCCCATCACCCGCTCCATGTTTTCATTGCCGGGGTGGCGAAACTGGCAGACGCACGGGACTTAAAATCCCGGGATTGGTGACAATCGTACCGGTTCGATTCCGGTCCTCGGCACCATTATCTGTAGTCGTGCTTTGGGGCGAGGGTTTAGAATTTAGTTTGTATAATATGCGGCTGTGGCGAAATCGGCAGACGCGCTAGCTTCAGGAGCTAGTGATGGCAACATCATGGTGGTTCAAGTCCACTCAGCCGCACCATTTTTTAATCTCATATTGCAATGCGGTCGTGGCGGAATTGGCAGACGCGCTACTTTGAGGGGGTAGTACTCACAAGGTGTATGGGTTCAAGTCCCATCGACCGCACCATAGAAGATCAGAAGGCGATGCATGTTTCGGCATGCATCGTTTTTTCTTTGCAGTTTACTTTTGCGGCCGGTTTTGTTATGATGCAGATAACGATGGGGGGAGATATTCATGATGCAGTCGGAAAAAATAAAACGGGCGCTTGACGCGGTAGAGGACGCCTGCGGGCATTGCGCGGTCTGCTCGCCGGATTGCCCAATCGCGATCTCGAAGCGGGCGCTGGCCGGGCTGCTCGCCGATGTGCAGCAGATGGAGGCTTCGCCTATGGACAGCGAGTGTTCGTGAAGGAGACCTTGGGGGAGATTATACGCAAAGGGAGAGAATTTGATGGGAACGCTGCCGTATCCGGTGCAATATTTTTTTTATAATTGGGAAAAGTCGAAGGAAAAAATGGAAAAGATGGCAAAAATGGCAAGATTCTCTACCGCAATAGGGGGATTAATCGGTGAGGTTGCAGGAGATACGGGAATTGAAGGGCTTCGACTGGATTTCAATAATGGATTGCGGTTACAGATTCCATCCGGGAATTGGCATGTAACCATTAGAGACTTTGATTCGGAGATCCTATTTTATGATGGAGATGTTTCAGAAGTTGTTTTGGTATCTGTGGAAAAATATTATATTCGTTGGCAGATTGAAGTGTTTCGTGATGGGAAGCTGGTTTTCGGGCATATCTTTGATCCTGTGGGGCAGAAAATTCGACTGGTTTTTGTCAGTAGTATGATAGGGGACATGTTATCTTTTTTGCCCTATGTTCCAATGATTCGTGACATGTATCAAGCAGACGTATATATTGCTATCAATAAAAACATGAAAGATATTTGTGAAAGGCTTTTTCCAGATATCCGCCAAGATGAGAATATAGAAGAAAATACATATGCGACATATTATCTTGCTGAAGGGTTCGATATGTGGGGCTGGAGCCCTGTGGATGGGCGGATGATTCCAATGACACAGACGGGTCAGATCATTTTAGGTTCTCCGGAGCCTGCACCGAGGCTCTCATGGCTGGCTGGACCGCGCATGATAAAGGAACCATATGTTTGCATTGGCGTGCAGGCATCCTCAACAGGAAAGGGGTGGTTGTATCCGGGCGGTTGGGACGAGGTGACGGATTATCTCAAAAGCATAGGATTCAGGGTACTTTGTATAGATCGGGACAAAAAAATGCAGGAGGGTAAATACACATTGAAAATGCCGAAAGGGGCGGAAGATTTCACTGGGGACAGGTCTCTTTTGGAACGGGCGGATATGCTTCATCATGCCGAGTTTTATGTTGGATTATGCAGCGGACTTGGTTGGTTGGCTTATACAGCGAATTGTCCGGTGGTTATGATAGGTGGTTTTTCCATGTATTGGACGGAATTTCCTACACCGTATCGGGTTTATAATAGGTTGGTGTGCAACGGTTGTTACAATGATCTCCGTGTGACATGGAAGGGAAATATCTGCCCTAAAAATGAGGATCAACCTGAAGACGTCTTGTTATGCTCGAAAAAGATAACGCCGCGCATGGTGATCCAGGCAATCGACAGGCTGATCGCCGACAAGAAGACGGGCAGGATTTGACAGAGGTGAATGTATTTGCGTTGGGACAGGATGCGGGACGCGCTGCATTTTCTGGCGGACGAGCGCGCGTTCCGCTTGCGGCTGTTTGGCGAAGGGACGCTGGTGGGCGTCGGCGTGGGCGTTGTGATTTCCTTGTTTCGGTGGCTGCTGGAGCTGACGGAGATTTATCGCCCGATTTTTTTTGCGTGGATGAGAGAGCGATTTCCCGTCGGATTTTTCGGCTGGGGGCTATTTCTTGTCGCCGTCGCCTGGCTGTTGGCGCGGTTCCTTGCGGCGGAGCCGCTGATTTCCGGCAGCGGAATTCCGCAGGTGAAGGGGATCTTGCTCGGCCGCATCCGCATGAACGCGCAGAGGGTGCTGTCGCTGAAGTTCATCGGCGGCGTGCTGGGCATCGGTGCCGGCATGTCCCTCGGCCGCGAGGGGCCGAGCGTGCAGTTGGGTTCCTGCGTCGGGCAATGGTGCAGCCGGCTGTGGTCGCGGCCCCGCACCGAGGAGCGGTTCCTTTTGACGGCAGGTTCGGGCGCGGGCCTGGCGGCAGCGTTTAACGCGCCGCTGGCGGGGGTGATTTTCTGCTTGGAGGAAATCACGAAGAGTTTTTCTCCGCTGGTTTTGATGGCCACGGTGGCGGCGGCGGTCAGCTCGGCGGCGGTGGCGGCGTCGATTTTGGGCATGGCCCCCGTGTTTCATCTCGAGATGCTGCCGACCCTTCCCGTTTCGGCTTACGTTTGGCTGCTGCTGTTGGGAGCGTTCGCCGGGGCGCTCGGCGTGTTGTTCAATCGCGTGCTTATGTTTTCATTGGATGCGTATCAGCGGTTTCCGTGGCAGGGAACGGTGAAATTCCTGCTGCCGCTGTTTCTTGCTTTTGCACTCAGTTTTTGCCTGCCGGAGGTTATGGGCGGCGGCAGTTCGCTGGTGGATACGCTGTTCCGGCGGGAGTTTGCGCTTCCTTTTCTGCTGCTGCTCCTTGCGGCGAAATTCGCGTTCACGATGATTTGCTTCGGCTCCGGCGTCCCGGGCGGCATATTTTTACCGATGCTGGTCTTAGGCGCGCTTTGCGGGGCGGTGTTTTCCAAATGCGCCGTTGCCGCGGGACTGATCGATCCCTCGATGACGAACAGCCTGATCGTTTACGGCATGGCGGCGTATTTTGCCGCCGTGGTGCGGTCCCCGATTACGGGCAGCGTGCTGATCATGGAGATGACGGGGTCGTTCCATCACATGCTGGCGCTGATTCTTGTTTCCATGGCCGCGTATCTGACGGCGGACGTGCTGAAGGGGGAGCCGGTCTATGAAATGCTCTTGGACCGGCTGCTCCGCTTGCGGGCGAAGCTGCGGCAGACGCCCGCCCATCATCGCGTCATCACGGAATTTATCGTGGGAGAGGGAAGCCGCATCGACGGGCAGAAGATTGCCGGGATTTCATGGCCGGAGGATTGTCTGCTGGTGCAGGTGCGGCGTGGAGAGACAGAGCTGATTCCCACAGGGCCGCTGACGCTGCAGTCCGGCGATTTCGTTTATGCGATGACGGACGAGGACGATATAGAGACGCTGGAGGAACTGGCGCAGGAGCGTATCGGGACGTGAAGACGGGAAACAAAAAGAAGCCCCCGGCGGTTGCCGGGGGCTTCTTTGCTGTTCCTTATTCGAATTCGTAAAGCTTGTGTACCTGATGATAATCGGTGTGAAGAAGATGATGGGACGTGTCGGACAGCGGCTCGCCGAGGAAGTCCTTGTAGAGCGTGATGACGTCCGGGTTCTCGTGGGATTTTCGATAGGGGAGCCCTTTGTCAATCTCGTAGAGCGCTTCGATGCGTTTTTTGCGGACTTCGTTGGTGGTGTCATAGGGCTGTCCGCCGCCGCCGATGCAGCCGCCGGGGCAGGCCATGATCTCGATGAAGTCGTAGTCGCATTCGCCTTTCTCGAGGCGGTCCATCATCTTGCGCGCGTTGAGGAGCGTATGGCAGACCGCGACCTTGACTTTTCTCACGCCGAGGTCGTAGGTCGCTTCCTTGACCCCCGCGAACCCGCGCACGTCGTGGAATTCCAACGGCTGCGCCTCTTTGCCCGTGACCTTTTCGTAAACGGTGCGGAGCGCCGCTTCCATGACGCCGCCGGTCGCGCCGAAGATTGCGCCGGCGCCGGAACCTGTGCCGAGCGGGCTGTCAAACTCGCTTTCCGGCAGGTCTTTGAAGGAAAGACCGACGTAGCGGATCAGCTTGATGAATTCGCGGGTGGTCAGCACAGCGTCCACGTCCCGCATTCCGTCGCGGCCCATTTCCGGACGTGCCGCTTCAAATTTCTTCGCGGTGCAGGGCATGATGGCGACGGTGAAGATGTTCTTGACCGGGACGCCCGCCTGCTTCGCGTAGTAGGTCTTGGAAATGGCGCCGAACATGGACATCGGCGATTTCGCCGTGGAGAGGTGCGGCAAAAGCTGCGGATAGTGCTTCTCGATGAAGTTGATCCAGCCGGGGCTGCAGGAGGTCAGCATAGGCATTACGCCGCCGTTCTGGATGCGGTGCAAAAGCTCCGAGCCTTCCTCCATGATGGTGAGGTCGGCGCTGAAGTTCGTGTCGAAGACCCGGTCGAAGCCGAGCATCTTGAGGGCCGTGACCATCTGTCCGGTGACGATGGCGCCGCTCTCATAGCCGAAGGCGTCGCCGAGCGCCACGCGCACCGCCGGAGCGACCTGCACGATGACGTGGGTGTTCGGGTCCTGCAGCGCGTTGAGCACAACCTGCGTGTCGTCCTTTTCGACGATGGCGCCCGTCGGGCAGACGAGGCTGCATTGGCCGCAAAGCGTGCAGTCCGTTTTTTCCATCGAGAGGTTGTAGGGCGTCGTGACGATCAGGTCGTCGCTGCGGCTGGCGTAGGTCAGCGCCTCGATGCCCTGCGTGTCCTTGCAGACGCGCACGCAGCGGCCGCATTTGATGCACTTCGCCGGATTGCGGACGATGGACGGGTTCGTGTTTTCCGCCTTGCGGTCCTTTGTCACGTCCGGCACGTTCGGGATCTGGATATTGAACCGCGCGCAGAGCTCCTGCAGTTCGCAGCGGTGGTTGCGGGCGCAGGTCAGGCAGTTCTTGTCGTGGTCCGCCATGATGAGCTGGAGGATGCCGACCTGGGTATCGCGGACGATCTGCGAGTCCGTGAAGACCTCCATGCCCTCCCAAACTTCGGTGGAGCATGCCGCGAGGAGGCGGCGGTTGCCGACGACCTCGACGGAGCAGATGCGGCAGCGGGCTTTCGCGCGCTGGTCAGGATGAAAACAAAGATGCGGGATGTCGATGCCGATGCTCTGCGCCGCTTGGAGAATCTTCGTTCCCTTGGGGACGGAGACCGGCAGATTGTTGATTTTCAAATGGATCATCTGAACGTCTTCCATGTCAGTTCTCCCCTCCTAACTCAAACGTTTCCGGGAACACCTTCATCGCGGAGAGCAGCGCGTTCTGCGCCGACTCGCCGAGACCGCAGAGCGACGAGATCGACATGATCTTTGCGATCTTCGTCATTTCGCGGATGTCGGCCTGCGTCGCCTCGCCCCGCGCCATTTTCGCGAGAATCAGCTTGATGTGGAGATTGCCTTCGCGGCAGGGCGTGCACTGGCCGCAGGATTCCTCGGAGAAGAAGTCCTGGGTCATGCGGAGGAAGTCGAGGACGCTGGTGCGGTCGTCAATGACGAGGACCGAGCCGGAGCCGACGGTGACGCCCGCTTTTTTCAGGTCGTCGTACGTGTACGGCGTGTCGAGGATGCGGCTGTCGGCGACCTTGCCCGACGCGCCGCCGAACTGGATCAGGCGCAGCGAATGGCCGCCGGGGATTCCCTGCCCGAGGTCGAAGATGATGTCGCGCACCGTGGTGCCGAAAGGAATCTCGTAAACGCCGGGGCGGCGCACATTGCCGCCGAGGCAGATGAGCTTCGTGCCGAGGGATTCCCCGGAGCCGTAGCTCACGTATTCGCGCTTGTCGTCCATCAGGAGGTGCGGCACGATCGCGAAGCTTTCCACGTTGTTGACGCAGGTGGGAAGCGCAAACAGGCCGCTGACCTTCATGAAGGGCGGCTTCATGCGCGGACGGCCCGCCTTGCCCTCAATGGAGCGGATCAGCGCCGTGCCTTCGCCGCAGACGTAAGCGCCTGCGCCGGAGTATAAATGGATGCGGAAGGAGAAATCCGTTCCCAGGATGCGGTCGCCGAGGAAGCCTTTTTCCTCCGCCTGCTTGATGGCGTTCAGGATGCGGGGCCGCAAGTGGCGGTATTCCTCGCGCATATAGATATAGGCGTCCTGCGCGTTCACCGTATAGCCGCAAATGGTGATTGCTTCTATCAAATTGAAGGGATCGTGGGTGATGATTTCCCGATCCTTAAAGGTGCAGGTCTCGCCCTCGTCGGCGTTGCAGATGACGACCTTGTGCGGGGCTTTGACGCCTCGGGACTGGGACCATTTGCGCCCCATATCGTAGGCCGCGCCGCCGCGCCCTTTGACTTTCGCTTCGGCAATCTTGGAAGCAATGTCCTCCCCGTCCATCGAGATCGCCCGCTTCAGCGCGGAATAGCCGCCGATGGAGAGATAGGAGTCGATGGACATCGGGTCGTACTTGCCAAAGTTTTTCGTGATAAACGTCGCTTCATTCCCCATATTGTCCACCTCCCTGCATGAATTTTTCCAGCACGGCGCGGACTTTTTCCGTGGTGTCGAGATGTCCGTAAACCGTGCCGTTGATGCGGATCGCAGGCGCGACGTCGCAGGCGCCGAAGCAGGAGACCTCTTCGATGGTGAAGCGCCCGTCGTACGTGACCTCGCCCGGCTCGACGCCCAGGATCTTCTTCACGGTGTCCAAAAGAGAATCGCTGCCGTTCACCTTGCAGGCGATGGAGCGGCAGACCTGGACCGGATACTTGGCGCGCGGCGTAGGCGAGAGCGCCGAGTAAAAGGTCAGGCAGTCGTAGATTACTGATACCTTGATCGGCAGCTTCTGTGCGACGTAGAAAGCCACCGACTGAGGCACATACTGCTGATCAATCAGGTCCTGCACGTCGAGGAGCACGCCGACGATCTGCGTCGCGTCGTGTTCGTGTTCGTCCAGCACCCGGTCAATCTTTCGCGCCAATTCATCGGTAATGACGAACTCCGGCGCATTTTCCGTTGCCATCAAAATCCCCCCATAAACGAAGCGCTGCTACACTTCGCGTCATATTATTGCGCGAGGAACTCTCGCAATATATAAATGTTATTATAGCAGATGTATCTCTTTTAGCATAGGAAAATTTAAAAAAATTTGCGAACCAGCCTGGGGAGACCGTTCAGGAGCCGCTGTCCTTTCGTTTCTTGACCGCTGCCGCATGCCCTGTTATAATAAATGCGTTTCCAAGAGGAGAGGTGTCCGAGCGGTTTAAGGAGCCGGTCTTGAAAACCGGTGATGCGGCAACGCACCGTGGGTTCGAATCCCACTCTCTCCGCCAGTGATTTTCGGCTTTCGGAGTTTTTCCGAGGGCCGTTTTTTATCGTGAAGCAAAAAAGTTTGAAAAAAACTTGAAAAAAATTAAAAAAATACTTGCGTGAATAAAAATTTGGCTATATAATAACAATGAATCAATATCAGACAAGGAGGTAATGAAAATGTTGATCGGTGATGTAGGACTGAATTCGATTGCCAATCAAACAGCGCAGCAGGGATACAGCGCAGCACACGCGGCTTCCAAAGAGGCTTCGAGAAATCTGAGCGTGTCCAACTTTGGGAGTGAGACGAAAGCGGGATCGTCCAAATTCCAGCAGTCCAATGAGGTTGCGGCTCGTGAGGGCAGCCGCGCGACGGCGGAAAAGATGCAGGAAACGACGACTACTTTCGAGCAGTTTGAGGAGAAGCAAGCCTACACGAAAAACGCGACGCTTGCCGCAATCCGCCAAAACACGATGGACATCTCTCAGTAAGCAAGATGAGAAACGCCGGAAGGTTTATCCTTCCGGCGCTTTTTTGTATAAACGGAAACAAAAAAGCAGGGCGCCGTTCGGGCGTCCTGCTTCTTCTATGCCTGCCGGCGGTTGTCACGCTTTTTCCGCCGTGAACTGGCCGTCGACCATGCCGATGGTCACCGTATCGCCTTCCTGCACCTCGCCTTTGATGACCTTCTCGGAAATCAGGGTTTCGATGGTGTGGGAGAGGAGCCGCTTCAAGGGCCTTGCGCCGAAATCCGGGTCGAAGCCCTGGTCGGCCAGCGCGTCGAGCGCCGCTTCGCTCCATGTGAGATGCAGGCGGATCTGCTTTTCGAGGCGCGCGCCGAGGCTCTTCAGGAGCAGCGCTGCGATAGCCTTGACTTCCGCGCGGTCGAGGGCGTGGAACACCACGATATCGTCGACGCGGTTCAGGAATTCCGGACGGAAATACTCTTTCAGCATTCCTTTGACTGCCGCCTCGGCTTCCTCGAACTTCTTGTTCAGGATTTCGTGAGAGCCGAGGTTCGACGTCATGATAATGACCGTGTTCTTGAAATTCACGACGCGGCCCTTGCCGTCGGTCAGACGCCCGTCGTCGAGGATTTGCAGCAGCACGTTGAAAACGTCGCGGTGCGCTTTCTCGATTTCGTCCAGCAGGATGACGCTGTACGGGCGGCGGCGTACCGCTTCGGTGAGCTGGCCGCCTTCGTCGTAACCGACGTATCCCGGAGGCGCGCCGATGAGCCGCGCGACAGAGTGTTTTTCCATGTACTCGCTCATGTCGATGCGGATTATGCTGCGCTCGTCGTCGAACAGCGCTTCCGCAAGCGTCTTTGCCAATTCCGTTTTGCCGACGCCGGTGGGGCCGAGGAAGATAAACGAGCCGATGGGGCGGTTCGGGTCCTTGATGCCCGCACGGGCGCGGAGAATCGCCTGGCTGACGACGGTGACGGCTTCGTCCTGTCCGACGACGCGCTCATGGAGTACGTCGGAAAGATGGACCAGCTTTTCCCGTTCGCCGGTCAGCATCTTCGTGACCGGGATGCCGGTCCAGCGGCTGACCACCGAGGCGATATCCTCTTCGCCGACTTCTTCTTTCAGAAGCCGCGCGTCTTCCGCTTCGCCCGCGAGCCGCGTTTCCTCGTCTTTCATTTTCTTTTCGAGGGCGGGCATGGAACTGTACTTGATTTCGGAGGCTTTCGCGAGGTCGCCCGCGCGCTCGGCCAGCTCCATCTGGTGTCGTGCGTCGTCCATTTCGCGCTTGATGGCGCGGACCCGCAGGATGCCCTGTTTTTCCGCTTCCCAGCGGGATTGCAGGGCGGCCTCTTTTTCCTTCAGCGCTTTCTTTTCCTCCGAGAGCGACGCGAGGCGCGCTTTCGACGCGTCGTCGCTCTCTTTGTTCAGCGCCTGTTCCTCGATCTCGAGCTGCATGATCTTCCGCTGCACTTCGTCGATCGGCGCGGGCACCGACTCGATCTCGGTGCGGAGCTTCGCCGCCGCCTCGTCGACGAGGTCGATGGCCTTGTCCGGCAGGAAACGGTCGGAAATGTAGCGGTCGGACAACGTGGCTGCCGCCACCAGCGCCGCGTCGCGGATACGGACGCCGTGATGCACTTCGTAGCGTTCTTTGAGGCCGCGCAGGATGGACAGCGTGTCCTCGACGGTGGGCTCGCCCACCATGACGGGCTGGAAGCGGCGCTCCAGCGCCGTATCCTTTTCGATGTATTTGCGGTACTCGTTCAGCGTCGTCGCGCCGATGCAGCGCAGCTCGCCGCGGGCCAGCATCGGCTTCAGGAGATTGCCGGCGTCCATGGCGCCCTCCGCCGCGCCCGCGCCGACGACGGTATGCACTTCGTCGATGAAGAGCAGGATCTGCCCTTCGGACTTCGCGATTTCGTTCAGCACCGCCTTCAGCCGCTCCTCGAACTCGCCGCGGAACTTCGCGCCTGCGACCAGCGCGCCGAGGTCAAGGGAGTACAGCGTCTTGTGCTTCAGAGATTCCGGTACGTCGCCCGCCACGATGCGACGGGCCAGGCCTTCGACGATGGCGGTCTTGCCGACGCCCGGCTCGCCGATCAGCACCGGGTTGTTTTTCGTGCGCCGCGAGAGGATTTCAATCGTGCGCCGGATTTCCTCGTCGCGTCCGATGACCGGGTCGAGCTTTCCGGCCCGGGCAGCCGCCGTCAGGTCGCGCCCGTATTTCTCGAGGGACTTGTAGCCGTCCTCGGGGTGGTCGCTGGTGACGTTCTGCTTACGGTTCTTCTTGATGGAATCCTCGACCTTGCCCTTCGTCAGGCCGAACTCGCGGCACGCCGCTTTCACGTCGTCGCTGCCGTCGCTGATGACGCCGATCAAAAGGTGCTCGGTGGAGACGAAATCGTCTTTCATGCGCGCGGCTTCCGCCTCGGCTTTCGCAATGACACGCGCCGTGTCCACGCCCATCGTCAGCCGGTCCTGCCCTTTGACGCTGGGAATCTTCCGGAGAAGCTGCTCCAGCCGTGCGCGAAGCATCGCGAGGTCCGTGTTCGCTTCCTCGAAGATCGTCGCCAAAAGCCCTTCGGGCTCTTTGACCAGCGCCAGCAGCAAATGCGCCGACGTGATTTCCTGATGGTAATGGAGCGCGGCGGTCTGCTGCGCCGTCTGCAAGGCTTCCAAAGTTTTCTGCGTATATTTTTCCGCTCCCATGATGTTTCCCTCCTATATAAATACTTACTGGTGGTTTAAATTTCTTTTTCTGCTCTTATTATACAAGAAAAGGTCAAAAAGTCAAATATTATTTTTGACCTTTTGACCAAAATTTTGCAAAAAAAGAGCGCCGCCCTTAACGGCGGCGTTCATCTGCGTTTTTTCTCATGCCTGGCCCGGCGCTGCGCTGCCCGACAACCGGCCGAGGTAATCCTCTTTCGTCAGCGGGCGGGAGACGTAGAAGCCCTGGATGTTCTTGCAGCCGACGCCCGTCAGGAAATCAAGCTGTTCTTTTGTTTCCACGCCTTCGACGACCACGTCCATCGCCAGGTCCCTGGCCAGCTGGGCCACGTTCTTGACGATGGCGCGGGCGCGGGAATCATGCTGTATGTCGTTGAGGGAACGCACATCGAGCTTCAAGACGTCCACGGGCATGTTTCGCAGCATGTTCAGCGACGAGTAGCCGCTGCCGAAGTTGTCCAGCAGGATTTTGAAGCCCTCTTTTCGGAAACGCGCCACTGTGTCGACCAGGAGGTTCATATTGTCGGTATATGCGCTTTCCGTGATTTCCAGCTCCAGCATCCACGGTTCGAGGCCGTATTTTTGCATCAGTCCCAGGATGTACTCGACCAGCTCCTCGTCATAGAAATTGAGCCGGGACAGGTTCACCGACACGGGAATGACGCGGCCGAAAATTTCTTTCTCGTGGGCGAGGAGCTTGCAGGCTTCCTCCCAGACGAAGCGGTCCAGCTGCGCCACGAAGCCGTTTTTCTCGAAAATCGGAATGAAGCGGGCTGGTGAGATGAACTCTTTCAGCGGGTGATACCAGCGTACCAGTATTTCCCCGCTCACATCTGCGCCCGTCTCGACGTTGAGGATGGGCTGGATGTTGATGGAAAACTGTCCGCTGGCAAGGGCTCCCGCCATATCCCGCAGGATCAAATGCTCTTCGACTTCGTCCTCGCGCATCTTTTCATCGTACCAGGCATAGCGCACGGTGTAGGTTCCTTTGACGGTCTTGAGCGCGGCATGGGCGCGGTCGTACATTTGGGCGATCGCGAGGAACACATTGGAAACGGGGTAGATGCCCGCGTAGAAGCGGATATTTTGCGGGATGCTCAGGGACTGCAGGACGCCGTCCAAGCCCTGGAGGATTGCGTCGATGTTCAGGGCGTCCGCCGGCAGGCAGAGCACGAAATGATCAGACTCCAAACGGCCCGCGACGCCAAGTTCGCTGCAGACGTTCTGGAGGAAGGCGGCGACGGAGCGTAGCAGCAGATTTCCCGTCTCCACGCCGTACAAATCGTTGACGACTTTGAAGGAATTGGCGTCCAGATAGACGACCACGTATTTTTTCGTCGCGTCCATCTGCATGAAGGAAGCGGCCTTGCGGCAGAAATTGTCGCGGTCGTAAAGTCCCGTCAGCGAATCTGCTTCGATGCGGCGGCGCATATCGAACATCGCCTTGGACTGCGCCGACTGCTCCAACTTGCGCCATTCGTTTTCGAGGCGCGAGACGACGTTTTGGACGCGGCTGCGTACGATCGTGGGATTGTATGGCTTCGAGATGAAGTCCGCGGCGCCCAGCTCCATGGCGCGGACTTCGTTGTCGCTTTCGTTGCGCGCCGTCGTGACGATTACGGGGATGTCGCGGAACCGGTCGTCGCGTTTCAGGCGCGTCATGAGCTCGAACCCGTCCATGATCGGCATGACGAGGTCCAGCAGGATCACGCTGACCGGATGGTCCTCCACAAAGAGCAGGGCTTCTTCTCCGTTGCTCGCTTCGCAGATCTCGTAGTCGTCCTTGAAAAATTGCGCCAAAATCACGCGGTTGATTTCCACGTCGTCGACAATCAGCATCAATGGTTTCTGCAGTTTTTCGTTCATCATCGTTCTCACCCGGCCCGTCCATGTTGATAGGGATACGCGCAAATTCCTGTAATTGTTTTCATTATACTACAGGAAGCGGGAGATTGCATCTTTTTCCTCGGGGAACCACGGCGCTGTTTTCAGCGCCCGCAAAGGGAATTTCGGGCGGACGGCAAAATGAGCCTTTCTTCACAAAAAACCGCCGAACAAGTCCCTTCGGCTTATGCCGGGCTTATTCAGCGGTTTCTGAGGGGATCCGTTACATCGGCAGCACGTCGAGCAGCGCGGCTTTCGCGAGGGAGAGCGCCGTTTCCAGCTCCGCCTGCGTGATGTTCAATGGAGGATTGAAATAGAGCACGTCGCCGATGGGGCGAAGCAGCAGGCCGCGTTTCAGGGCTTTTCGGTACACCTGATAGCCGGTGCGTTTTTTCGGGTCGAGCGGCGTTTTCGTCTGCTTGTCCGCCACCAGCTCAAAGGCGTGGATCAGCCCGATGTGGCGGATTTCGCCTACGTTCGGATGGGGAAGGAGCTCGTCTGTCATGCGTTTCGTCAGCCATTTCGCGTTGACGGCGGCGTTTGGCATGATCGGCTGCGTGCGGAAAATGTGCTGCACCGCGAGGGCCGCGGCGCAGGCCAGCGGATTGCCCGCGAAGGTGTGGCTGTGGACGAAGGCCTTGCCCTCGTTCCAGTCCGCGTAGAACGCGTCGTAAATCGCGTCCGTCGTGCAGGTCACGGACATCGGAAGGTATCCCGCCGTCAGCCCTTTCGAGACGGTCATCAGGTCGGGGGAAATGCCGGCGCGGATGCAGGCGAACATCTCGCCCGTGCGTCCGAAGCCCGTGGCAATCTCGTCGGCGATCAGCAGCACGCCCGTCTCGTCGCAGAGCTTGCGGAGCTTTTGGAGGTACAGCTCGGGATAGACCCGCATCCCCGCGCTGCCCTGCAGCAGCGGCTCGACGATGATCGCCGCCGTCTCGTCGGCGTGGTCGGCAAACGCCTTCTCCGCGTGCTCGAAGCATTCGCAGGCGCAGCAGCCGCGGCTTTTGCCATAGGGACAGCGGTAGCAGTCCGGCGCTTCGATGTGGATCGACTCCATCAGCATCGGGCGATACAGCTTCGCGTACAGGTCCATGCTGCCGACGGACAGCGCGCCGATGGTCTCGCCGTGGTAGCCTTCCGACAGGCACATGAATTTCTTGCGCTTAGGCGCGCCCGTCTGCACATGGTATTGGAACGCCATTTTCAGCGCGGCCTCCACGGCGGAGGAGCCGTTGTCGTTGAAATGGAATTTCGTCAGCCCCTTCGGCACGATTTCCGCCAGCGCCTCGGCCAGACGGATCGCGGGCTCATGGGAAAAATTCGCGAAGATGACGTGTTCCAGTTTGTCCAGCTGCGCCTTGACCGCGTCGCTCACGATCGGATTGCAGTGCCCGAACAGGTTGCACCACCAGGAGCTGATGACGTCGAGATATTTTTTCCCGTATACGTCGTAAAGCCAAACGCCTTTCGCGCGGTCGACGACGATGGGCGGCAGTTCCTCGTAGTCCTTCATCTGCGCCGCCGGGTGCCAGATATGTGCGACATCGCGGGCTTCCCAGGTGTCGGCTGCACACGTTTTTGTCGTTCCGTTTATTTTTTCTTCCATTATAAATATTCTCCCCCCGAAAAATAATAGAGTGAAGAGTTGAGAGTGGAGAGTGAAGATATTGCGTTATTTATCTCCACTCTTCACTCTGCACGCTCCACTCTTATTCATACAGCGCCGCTAATGTTTCCGCGTCCATGTCCAACGCTTCGTCGCCGCTTTGTACCGTCGCGACGACCTTGACTCCGGTGATTTCCTCGATCATGGTGAGATTGTCTTCTTCCATGATATCCCCCGGATGGAAATGATTGAGGATGATGCCGCGGACGGGAATGCCGCGGCTGCGCAGATGCTCGACAGTCAGCACCGCCGCGTTGATGGTTCCGAGCCCAGCGTCCGCCACGATCAGCGCGCCGAGCTTCAGGCGATGGACGAGGTCATCGAGGATCACATGCTGCTTCGCGTCCCAGCGCAGCGGGCAAATGATGCCGCCGCTGCCCTCCATCGTGATGAAATCGTGCGCCGCCAGCGCGCGGTGAAAATCCCGTTCCACCACGTCGAAGTCGATCGGGTCATTGTTCAGCTCGGCGGCTAAATGCGGCGACACCGCCGCCTCGTACACATAGGAAACAAGCTCTTCCTGCGATTCGGACAGTTCCGCGATCTCTTTTACATACATGGCGTCCCCGGCGTACAGGCTGCCGTCCTCGGCCTTCTCCGCGCCGCTGATCGCCGCCTTGTAATAGCCGGCGTCCAGCCCCGCGTCACGGAGCCGTTTCACGATCAGCGCCGTCACGAAGGTCTTGCCGACGTCGGTGCCCGTGCCGGTGATGAATAATGCTTTTCCCATACTGTCGACCTTCCTTTATGTCATTTTACGCCCGAAACAGTCTTGCGCATAAATAGAGTGGAGAGTGAAGAGTTAAGAGTGAAGATATTACATATATTATCACGCAAATCACTCCACTCTCCACACTTCGCTCTTCACTCTTTCTTCTTTCACCCAGACGCCCGCGCGTTCCAGCCGCACCGCCAGGCCGGCCGCCGCCACGCAGAGCAGGAAATCCGGCACGACCTGCAGGATCCCGCAGTAGAAGATGACGGGCCAGACGGCAATCGGCGCGTCGATCACATAGTTCGATACGAAATAGAAATAGCTGATGCCGATGACGTAAACGATGGCCATGCCGACGCCGTTTATCGCCAAAAGACGCTTGAAATTCCGGGCAGAGAGCCGCCGCGCCGCCGCGCCGCAATACCATGCCTGCAGGATGAAGCCGATCAGATAGCCGAACGTTGGCTGGAGCACATAGCCCGGCCCGCCGCCGGAGGCGAAGACCGGGACGCCGACGAGCCCGAGCAGGACGTACGTCGCCACCGCCGTCGCGCCCAAGCGCGCGCCCAAGAGAAGCCCCGCCAGGAGAGTGAACAGGAACTGCAGCGTATAGACGTCCGTTCCCACAGGGATGCGGATAAAGGCGCCCGCCGCCACCAGAGCGACGAACATCGCGCACAGGATCATTTCACGCAAAGAAAGACGCAAGGAAAAAACCTCCTTAAAGTTCTGATGATACATAGCATACGCTTTTGACGGTTCTTTGTCAACTATTGCATTTTATGTGGTTAACAAATTCCTTCCTTGAAATTGGACGTGTTTTCCGCTACAATAAATAAGAACTTTACGGCGCATGAAAATTTCACTCTATATTTAATGGAGGCTTTTAGGATGAAACAGAAAGAACTTTTGATGGCGGCGCTCTTTGCCGCAAATATTTTCGCGGGGCAGACGGCCTTCGCCGAGGAAGAGGAACCGGCGGACGAGGTCGCCGTCGCCGCGGCCGAAGAAGCCGGCGAGGCGTCGGCTGAGGTGGAAGCGGCAGCGATGGGAGAAACTGCCGGCATGGCGAATCCCCTGCTGGAATATCCCGACGTCCCTTCGCTGGAGCGTTCTGTCGGGTTCCCGGTTTTCTATCTGCCGGGCAACATGCTGGCGCTGTATCATCCCGCGCAGCACATTTACAGCATTGACCGCTATATCAGCGATATCCGCTTCCAGAGCGTCGCCGACGACAGCAAGGTCACCGTCCGCACGGCGCTCATCGAGCGCATCGGCACGGAGGACATCAGCGGCTACTACGGCGAATGGACGCAGCAGTCTGCGGGCGACATCAAGCGCACGCAGGTTTATGTGGCCGAGACCGCGACGGGCATACGCGTCGTCCGCTGGACGGCGGGGCGGTTCGCCTTTGCCGTGACCATCGAGGGCGTGGATGAGGACACCTTCCGCCACATGGTGAAGAATTTCGTTGCCGTGGCCGACCGGTTCTCTCATAAATATCGGAACTTCAAGCTCAATTACAAGCGGAAGACGGGAGAGAAGCCCGCGGAGGAGAAACCTGCGGAGGAAACGACGCAGGCGAAGAGCGAAACGTCCGCATCATGAAAATAAAGAAGAGCCGTCCCAAACGGGACGGCTCTTCTTTATTTTCAGCGATTTTTCGGATTGTGTTCGATTGCTTCACGTGCAACATTTCCTTTTTCCGGCTTTTATTGTTTAGTTTTTTCTTTCGTGAAAGGTTTTGGCAATGGCTTGTACGATTGTTTTCATTCATTGTTGTGGAATTGATTTGGCGGGGCTTCGCCCCTCCAACCCTCCCCACACAAGGGGAGAGCCCCTTGTGAATCCCCCGGAAAGGCTCTGCGGAGCCGGGAATCCGCGGTAAAAGCTTAGGAGAACTTATCGGATAGTTTATCCCGCGACTAAGCCTGTTGATGACTTATACTTTAGCCCATTTTTGCGGGTTGAGGATGCAGCGGCGCAAACGTAATTTAAATTATGTAACATGGGCTAAAGTAAAAGTTATTCCAACCTTGAGCGCGAGATAAACGATTTTTAAAGATGATCTTTCCTTTGACCGCGGATTCCCGGCCCCGCAGGGCCCCAAGGAGGGATTCAAAGGGAGGAACGCCCTTTGCAGGCGTCACAGTCCACTGGACTGTGACGGGGGCGGCGCCCCTGGTATAATTACACAATGATAAATAGTCGTATAAGTCACTATCATTACCTTGCGCAAAAAAACCAATCGAAACATGTTTTACGTGAAACATTTCTTTCCAAAGCTGGGCGGCGCCCTCTCCTTTGGTCGTCTGACAACGCAACAGAGCGGTCATAACCTAAGGCCTTTATATGCATTTATATAGCCCTTTTATCCTAATTACAATTTTTTTAAAAAAAGGCTTAAGTTTTTCCGAAATTTTTCGATATAGTAGGTGTAAGAACAAAATGCAACATGCGGAATGTGCCGGGTTCCCTTAAATGGCGCCGGGGAAAACGACAGATTCACCAAGCAGGTTGTTTTTGCGAAGAGGCAGGGAGTGCCTCAAGGACGAAAAAAAGAAAAGGGGCAAAGCCCCGCAAATCAAGGAGGAATTTATCATGGCAGGTATGGTAGTAAAGAACAACATGTCGGCGATCAACACTCTGAACACGCTGAACAAGAACCACGGCGCGCTCGCTAAGAGCCTCCAGAAGGTCTCCTCGGGCATGAAGATCAACAGCGCGGCTGACGACGCTTCGGGCTATGCGATTTCCGAGCGTATGCGCGTCCAGATCCGTTCGTTGGATCAGGACAACAAGAACACCCAGAACGGCAGCGCCTTGATGAAGGTTGCCGAGGGTGCCGTCCAGAGCACGGTTGACATCCTGAAGACCCTGAAGGAGAAGGTCATCAACGCGGCGAACGACACGAACACCGATTCCGACCGTTCGCAGATCCAGAAAGAGCTGAATCAGAGCATCGACCAGATCAACGACAACGCCAATGTGACCTACAACGGCAAGTACCTCGTTGACGGCACGCACAACGCCAAAGGTTCGGTCACGAACACCCACATGACGAACCAGAGTCTCGCTACGAATACGATTGCGACTTCTAAGCTGACCGAGCTTGCCAATCGCGTGGGCGACAAGCTTCATATCAACGTGGATGACAATGTGACGGTTTCCTTCGTCAACGAAGGCACGACCTACACCACGACGATGAAGATTACGGCTAATTCGACGCTTGCAAGTGTTCTCGACGCTGCGACGAGTTATGCGCAGTCGGCGGCTGGCGGCAGCGCTGCTGCTACGGTAGGCGTGAAGATTGCCTCTGACGGCTATGGTTCCATGATCGGCACGGACAAGTTCGGAAAAGCACTGACGACGGCGGACAAGTCGAACGCTGTTACGGTTCAGGCTCTGGGGACGGGCGTAGGCAACCAGATTGCCGGCCTGACGATCAGCATCACCGACAAGAGCGGCAACATCAACAAGTCGGCGAACGCTGCTCTCGACGCGTTCAACGAGACGATCCGCGCTGAGCAGGAGTCGGAAGACAACAGCATCGTCCTGCAGACCGGCACGAAGGCCAACCAGGCCATCAAGATCGGCTTGACCGATATGCGGGCCCAGGCTCTTGGCCTCCAGGGCGCGAAGGGCGAGACGCTGAACATCGAGACGCAGAAGAACGCCAATGCGGCAATCAACGTCCTCGACAACGCGATCCAGAAAGCCCTCGATCAGCAGACTACGATCGGCGCTATCGAGAGCCGCCTCGAGTACACCTCCACGAACCTGACCACGGCTTCCGAGAACGTCCAGGCTTCGGAGAGCACGATCCGCGACGCCGACATGGCGAAGGAAATGACGGAATACACGAAGAACAACGTTCTTCTGCAGGCCGCTCAGTCCATGCTCGCGCAGGCGAACCAGAACTCCAGCTCCGTTCTCTCGCTGCTCCAGTAAGAGGAAGGAAACTCAGGTACATACGGTGCCATTGGCAAAGGCCGTCCCGAAAGGGACGGCCTTTTGTCGTGCTGTTATGAAATCACAGGGTTAAGACAGCGCGTCGATTTTTTGGATCCTTTTCCGCACAATCTCTGCCGTTTCGTCGTTGAAATACGTTTCCGCCGTGGCGGGCGTCTCTTTTTTTTCATAAATTTCGAGCGCACGACAGAGGGAGGCTCTTGCTTCATCAAGTCGTCCGAGGGCGCAGAGGATCATGCCGCGCTCGCCGTAAAATTCCGGCTGCTTCGGATATTCTTGGAGGGCTGTATCCGCCAGTGCCAACTGCTCGTTGAGGGACCAGTCCAGCTGCCGCATGGATTCGATGGCGACGTGGAAAAGTCCCACGCGGGAAGCCACCGGCTGCGCGGGAGAATTCAGCGCCAAAATCGCGTATTTCATAGCGTTCGGATAATCCCGAAGATTCAGGTAACAGTCGGCCAAATAGAGATATTGTCCGGGTTGTTCTCCGTTTTTTTCTATGTCATTCAACAAAAGGCGGAGGTTGCGTTCGGATTTTTGGGCGAGTACGTCTTTGGCATAGCCGGTGTGATAAAGGGACAACGCGCCGTTGTCATGATACAGTCGCAATTTGCCGAAATTGTGGACGATGTTTTCATGGATTCGCCCTCGGTAAAGAATTTCCGGTGTATGACGGAAAAAACGGACGGCATGAAGCTTCCCGGTTTCCATGCCTTTTTGGAGGTCTGTTTCGACCAGCGTGACCATAATCGCGTCAATGGGCGGCTGCATGGCGTCGATTTCGGAAATTTTGTCCCGGACTTTTTCCGGCGTCAGGAACCCCTCGTCGGCGTCGGGAAATACGATCCAGTCTCCCGTCGCGTGGTCGAGGGCGAAGTTCCGTGCCGCCGCGAAGTCGTCCCGCCAAACAAAATCAAGGACAGTCGCTCCTGCGTCGAGGGCGATTCTTTTTGTGGCGTCGGCGGAGCCAGTGTCGACGACGATCAGTTCGTCGGCGAAGTCCTTGACGGTCTCCAGCGACATCGGCAGATTCTTTTCTTCGTTTTTTACGATATAGCAGACGGACAGTTTCATGATTCAGTTTCCTCCCGCTCGTTTCCATAAGAACCAGAGCAGGCAGTCGAGGGCGGAGAGTACGGTCAGGACGGCGAGATCGCCTAAATGGATTTCCGTGAAGCTGAAGGTGCGGATGGAGACGCCGGTGGCGACGAGACAGACGGCCAGCAGCGCCAGCAGGATATTTTTCTTGTTCATGAGACGTCCAGTCTTCCTTTCTTTTCTTGAAGAGAGATTTTTCATCATGAAGGCGCGGGATCGATGCGCAGCCGAGCCCGGCCGAGGGGCGCGACGGTTCCGTCGCGTCTCCTCATTATACCTCGGGAACTATACGTTGTGAAGGCGTTTTTCTGCCTTTTTCGCTGTTCCCTGTTGTCAGAAGCGGCGCTCCGCTTTATAATAGGCAGGGAGGACAGCGGGGCAGAGCGGGAAAGGCTGCCGGCCGTTCCAAAAATTTATTCGGAAGAGGCTTTATCCTATCATGAACAAAGCGGAAAAAATCGCGGCCATTCTCGATTTAGCGGAGATACCGTACGTCTGGCTCCGGCGCGACGACGCGTTCAGCCTCGCCCTGGACGACGATTCCGCGACGGTATCGCTCAAGGGGGATACCCTGCGGGTTTTCGTGAACTGCGGCAAATCCTTTCAGAGCATGGATTCCACCGACCTCGGCGACGCCCTCAGGATCATCATGACGGCGCGATACATGCAGCGGATTGACGGCAAATTGGAAGATACGTCGGAGGCAAAAGAGTGGATTGAATGATTTAATCCTATTTAATTGGAGGCGGCGCCGCTTTTCGGCGATTGGCTCTGTAGGTTGTGCGTATTCGTTATAACGATATTTTTGGATGTTTTTGGGAGGTTTTTTTATGCGTATCGTGATCGTGGGCGCGGGCAAGTTGGGGTACAGCATTGCCGAGCTCCTGTCGGGGGAACAGAACGACGTGGTGGTCATCGACCGGGACGAGGCGCGTCTCGAAGCGGTGAAGAATACGCTGGACGTGCTGACCATAGCGGCGAACGGCGCGAGCCCGATCACGATGAACGATCCCGACGTGCGCGGCTCGGATATCTTGATCGCGGTGACGGCGCAGGACGAGGTGAACATGGTGGCGTGCATCTTGGCGAAGAAGCACGGCATCCAGCACACGGCGGCCCGCATCCGCGACACGGAGTTCCTGACCGAGGCCAAGGGCTATGTGAAGGAAAACTTTGATATCGACCTCCTGCTGAATCCCGAGTACATCACGGCAATGGAAATTTACCGCATCCTGATGACGCCGTCGGCGCTGAACGTGGAGGACTTCGCCGAGGGCAAGGTGCGGCTGTTCGAGACGAAGGTGAAGCCGGATTCGCCGTACGCGAATGTGGCGCTGAAGGATTTGACGCTGCCGTCTTCGGTGCTGGCGGGCATGATTTTCCGTAACCATCAGATGATTATCCCGCACGGCGACGACAGGCTGCTTCCAATGGACAACGCGTATTTCATCGGAAAAACGGAAAATATCGAGAAGTTCAGCGAGGATATGACAAAACGCGACGCGCGCCAGCTTTCGCGGGTGGTCATCATCGGCGCGGGGCGAACCGGACGTGTGCTTTCGGCGCGGCTGGCGGAGAACGGGGTGCGGGTGAAGCTGATCGAGAAGGACAGGGAGCGCTGCCGAAGGGCGTCGGAGCGGCTGGCGGGCGTGATGGTGCTCTATGGCGACGGCACGGACATCGACCTTTTAACGGAGGAAGGCGTCGGCGAGGCGGATGCGGTCATCTGCCTGACGGAGGACGACAAGCTGAACCTGATGCTGGCGCTTCTCGCCAAGCATCTCGGCGCACGGGAGACGGTGGTGCGCGTGGCGCGCAGCGAGTACGTGGATCTGATGGAGAAGGTCGGCGTGGACGTGGCGCTCTCGGAGCGGCTCCTGTCCGCCAGCGAGGTGTTGGCTTTCGTGCGGCGCGGCGGCGTGGTTTCTGTGTCGCTCTTAGAGGGCGCGAAGGCGGAGGCGGTGGAGTTCATCGTCGGCGCCGGCGCGGCGGTGGTCGGGCATCCGCTGAAGGAGGTCAGCCTGCCGAAGGAATGCTTGATTTGCGCTTATGTGCGCGGGAACGAGGCGTATGTCCCGAACGGCGACTCGGTGCTGGAGGCGGGAGACCGGGCGATCCTGTTTATCCGTACCCAGCACGCGCAAAATGTGATGAAGTTCTTTAAGGGAAACGAGTAAAAAAAGAGTGAAGATTGGAGAGTGAAGAGTGGAGATGAAAGCAATTTTGGTTTTTGGCAGTATCTCCACTCTTAACTCTTCACTCTCCACACTGTTGTGAAGGGTGGCGTGTTTTTGAGAACGCGGCTTCTTTTATATCTTTTGGGCTGGATTGCGATAGCGGCCGGGGCGTCGCTTCTTTTGCCCGTCCCGATTTCCGCTGCGGAAGGAGACGGGCTTTGCTGGGCCTTCGTCCTTTCCGCGGCGGCGCTCCTGCTGTCGGGCGCCTGTGCGGTGCGGGCGGGGCGCAGGCATCCGGAGCGTCTCCTGGTTCGGGAGGGCGCCTGTTTCCTTGTGGGAATCTGGATCATTTTGACGGGGACGGCGGCCTTGCCTTATCTCCTTACGGGGACGCTTTCCTTTGCGGACGCGTGGGCGGAAGGCGTGTCCGGCATCACGACTACGGGGCTGACGCTGCTTGCGGCGGACGCGCCCCGCGCGCTGATTTTCTGGCGAAGTCTGACCCAATGGCTGGGCGGCGCCTGCATCATCCTGCTGCTGCTGACGGTGGTGCCCCAGGTGTCGGAATGGTTCGGGATGTCGCTGGTGATGCCGAGGGGGCAGCGGGCGAGCCAGTTATTGTCGTCGATGCGGAAAATCTCCCGGCGCGTCATGGGCGTATATGTCGGCGCGACGGCTGTTGCGGCGGCGGTTTTCAAGGCGCTGGGACTGTCCGTATTTGACGCGGTGAATCTTTCGATGGTGACGCTGGCGACGGGGGGCTGCTACACCCCGAAGACGGGCGGGGAAAGTCCGTTGTATTACCTCGCGTTGATGGCGATGATGCTGTTTTCCGCCGGGAATTTCTTTTTTTACGCGGAGATGGCGCGGCGGCGGGAACTGTCTGCCGACGACGCGGGGGCTAAAGAAATGCGGGCCATGCTTCGTTTCGCGGCGGCGGCGGGCCTGCTTGTCTCACTGCATCTGTGGATAAGCGGAACCTACGGCGGCTCCGAAAGCCTGCGGAAGGGCTTTTTCGCGGCGGCGGCTTTTTTGAGCACTACGGGTATGGATCCTGTACAGCTTGCCGGATGGCCGGATTTCGACCGCTTTGTGCTGATCCTGTTGATTTTTATCGGAGGCTGCATCGCTTCTTCGGCGGGAGGGCTGAAGATACTTCGGCTCTCGGTGCTGGCAAACGCGGCCATAGAGGAACTGCGGCGGACGCTGCACTCGCGCATGGTGCTTCGCGTTTCGGCTTTGGGCCGGGTGGTGCCGCTCTCCATGGTGGGACAGCTTTTGAGCTTTTTTGCGCTGTATACGGCGGTGTTCTTCGGCGCGGCGATGGCGCTGTCGCTGGGAGGAATGGCGCCGCTTTCGGCGCTGGGCCTTTCGGCGGCCTGCCTGACCAGCGCAGGGCCGGCGGCGCTCCTCGCGGGCGACGTGGGCGTCTATGCGTCGATGGGCGAGGGCTGGCGGCTGTTCTGCTGCGCATTGATGCTCCTCGGGCGATTAGAGGTGTTCTCGTTCCTGTTTGTGATACAGACGCTCTTCAGCCGTTGGGAAGGACGGTGGTAGCGTGAGCTGGATCCGAATGGCGTTTTTCTTTGGGCGGCTTTTGTCGGGGCTTTCCGCGGTGTCCCTCGTCCCGCTTCTTTTCACGCTGGCGGCGGGGGAGAGGGTATTCCCGTTCCTTTTGATGTCCGCGCTTTCCGCGGGACTTTCCGCCGGACTTGCCCGCGCGGGAAAGAGCCCGGCGGACGGTATGTCGCTTCGGGAAGGCATCGCGATCACGAGCCTGGGGTGGATCCTCTGCTCGCTGATCGGTTCCGTGCCCTACATCGCGGGCGGTCATCTCGGCGTCGTCGACGGTGTGCTGGAATCGGTTTCGGGATTTACCGGGGCCGGGGCGACGGTCATTACCGCCCTTTCGGAGATGCCGGACGGTATTCTTTTGTGGCGCTCCATGACCCATTGGGTCGGCGGCCTCGGCATCGTCGTTTTTTTCATCGCTTTGCTGCCGCAGTTCGGCGAGGGGGCGGCGCGGGTTTTTGAGACGGAGAGCGGAACCCCCGTGCAGGGACGGACGCGGCCGCGGATGAAGACGACGGCGCAGGCTCTTTTTGCCATTTATGCGGCGCTGACGCTGGCGGCGACTGTCGCTTACTGGGCGGCGGGCATGACGCTTTTTGACGCGGTGAATCACGCCATGTCCACCATCGCCACCGGGGGATTTTCCACCCACGACGAAAGCGCGGCCTATTTCCACAGTCCCGCCATCGAATGGTGCATGATCCTTTTCATGCTGCTCTGCGGCGCGGATTTTGGGATGTATATCGGAATGATGCGGGATGGGGCGAAGGCGGCGCTGAAAAATGTGGAGCTGCGGTTTTTCCTTGCGATGGTAATCATCTCGGCGCTTGTCATGACGGCGGAGCTTTTGCCGTCCGGCATGGACGCAGGGACGGCCGCGCGGACGGCGCTGTTCCAATCGTCGACGGTGGCCTCGACGACGGGCTTCGTATCGGCGGATTTCGACCGGTGGCCGCCGCTTTCCAAGATGTGCCTGCTCTTCATGATGGCGGTGGGCGGCTGTTCCGGCTCCACGGCAGGCGGTATCAAGGTCATCCGGATTTTGCTCGTGGTGAAACTGGTGGGACTGGGCGGCCGGCGCGCCCTCTCTCCTCTTGCGCGGGAGGAAGTGCATCTCGGCGGCCGGACGGCCAGCCGGGAAGTGCTTCTGGGCGCGGGCTATTTCCTGTTCGCCTATTGCGCGCTGGTGGGCCTGTGGTCGATGATCTTCACATGGGACGGCTCGTCGGCCTTTGATTCCATCGCCCTCGCGGTGACGACGATGGGGAATGTGGGACCGGGCTTCGGCGAATGGGGGGCGACGTGCAACTATGCCGCGCTGCCGACGATGTCGAAACTGACGGTCGCCGCCTCCATGCTGATCGGGCGACTGGAGATTTTCCCGATGCTGGCATTGTTCCGTCCGGGCTTTTGGAGAAAAGAACGGGGCTGGGATTAAAAAGAGTGGAGAGATAAGAGTGAAGAGTGGAGATAAAATGTGTTCTATCTTCACTCTCTACTCTCAACTCTTCACTCTGAAAAATTTGTTTCGGAATTTGTTTGCATAAAATCGGCTGATATTGTATCGGAATTATGAATTGAAAGGAGGGATGGGCTTGGAGTGGCGCGTAGTCATGTATTATCTTGGGCGGATCGCTTGGGTTTGCGGCGTCGCTTTGCTCATTCCCTTTTTCACCTCGGCGGCCTTTAAGGACGAGGCGACGTTCTCCTTCGGCCTTTCGATCCTTTGCTGCATCCTGATCGGAGGGGCGGGCTGGAAGGTCGGGGATTTGGAGGAAGGCCGCATGACCGTCCGGGAGGGCATCGCCATCACGGGGCTGGCGTGGGTCATGACGGCGTTTTTCGGCATGCTGCCCTATACGCTGGGCGAGCATCTTTCCTTTGTGGACGGGCTCTTTGAGAGCGTGTCGGGTTTCACGGGGTTTGGCGCGACGACGCTTCCCGCGCCGGAGCTCTTGCCGGAGAGCGTGCTCCTTTGGCGGAGCCTGACGCAATGGCTGGGCGGGCTCGGTATCGTCGTCTTTTTTATTACGCTCTTGCCGAAGGCGGGGCAGAACGTCGTCCATATGTACGAAGCGGAGACCGTGGGACCGACGGAAGACCGGCTGCGCCCGCGGCTCAAGGACATGACGGCGGCGCTGGTCCTGATCTATATCGCACTGACCGTGATGGCGGCGGCGCTTTTTGCGGCCTGTGGCATGAACTGGTTCGACGCGGTGAACCACGCGATGACGACGATCGGCACCGGCGGTTTCTCCACGCACAGTGAGAGCATCGCATATTACGACAGCATCGCCATCGAGATGGCGGTGACGTTCTGCATCTTGGCGGCGGGCGTCAGCTTCGCGCTCTACTACCGCGTCTATGTGCGCGGCTGGAGCGCGCTGTCGGAAAATACGGAGTTCAAGGCGTATCTTTTGATCTTCGCGGTGGGCACGGTGCTGCTTTGGCTGATCCTTTGGCGCGACGGCATATATGGGCCGTTGGAGTCCATGCGTTATGCGGCGTTCCAGACCGCCGCGATTTCGACTACGGGATTCACTTCGGCGGATTTCGACCGCTGGCCGACGTTCGCAAAGTGCCTGCTGCTGTTCCTGATGATGGTGGGCGGCTGCGCCGGCTCCACGGCGGCGGGGTTGAAGGTCACCCGGGCGGTGCTGCTCCTGCGCATGACGGCGGCGCATATTTGGCAGCGCATGCATCCGCACATGGTCGTCAGCGTCCGCATGAACGGGGAAATCGTATCGCCGGGCGTACTGCTGCGCGTCGGGCTGTTCTTTTTTGTCTACCTGTTCTTCATCGTGTTCGCCTCGGCTCTGTTCATGCTGGACGGCGTGCCGATGTTCGACGCGGTGGGCATGAGCGTCAGCGCCGTTTCGACGGTCGGCCCCGCTTTCGGCAGCGTCGGTCCGACGGAGACCTACGCGCCGTTTTCTCCCTTCGTGAAATCGGTGCTTTGCTGCATCACGCTCCTGGGACGGCTGGAATTTTTCACGCTCCTCGTGATGCTGCGCTCGGATTTTTGGCGCGAGCACAGGGGATGGTAAAACGGGGATTTCTTGCCAAGTCCGCGCAAAATCGGTATAATGGAAGCAATAATATAGGAAAGAATGAAGCGTTCGGAAGCGGGGAAAGACAATGGAAATAGGAAAAATATCGTCCCAGCGGCAGCAGTCTCTTTCGTCTTCGGTGCAGGCGCTTGGCAAGCATATCGCGGAAGCGGACACGTCGTTTTCGGCGGAACTGAACGACCAGCAGGGCAACCTGACCCGTGAGCAGCTGGAAGCGTTGCTGAAAAAGATCGACGAGCAGGGCGCGAAGCTGACGAAGACGCCGACCTATGACGAGCTGCGCGCTTACCGGGGGCTCGTGCAGGAGTTCGTCAACGAGGCGGTTTCCCATATGTACGAACTGCATACGTCCGCCGGGTGGGATCGTATGGGCCGGCAGAAGGTCTATACCACGGTGCGGAGCATCGACGACGAGCTGGAGAAGATGGCCGAGCATATCCGCCTCGGGCAATCGGATCAGCTCGCCATTATAGCGAGCCAGGACGCGATCCGGGGCATGCTCGTAGATTTGTACAGCTGATGGCGGAAGGATTGGCATCGGCTCCGGGATCATGGGCCGCTGTGGCGGGCCATGCGGAAACGAAGGCAAGGCTGCAAACGCTGCTCCGCGAAGGGTGTGTTCCCCACGCGCTTCTCTTTTCCGGGCCGCGGGGCGTAGGAAAACGGATGCTGGCGACGGCGGCGGCGGCGGCGCTGCTCTGCAAGAGCCCGAAAGACGGCTTGGCCTGCGGCGCGTGTGAAAGCTGCAGAGCGCTTGCGGCGGGAACGCATCCGGATTTTTACGCGGTGCTGCCGGAAAAGTCCGGTAAAGCGGCGCGCAGCATCAAGATCGAGCAGATCCGGGAACTTCGCGCCGAGGCGGCTCGACTGCCCCGTCTTTCGGCGCGGCGGATAGTGCTGTTGGACGACGCCGAGACGATGAACGACGCGGCGTCGAACGCGCTCTTGAAGACGCTGGAGGAGCCGCCGGGGGACAACGTGTTTTTCTTGGTGACAGGCGCGCGGCAGGCGCTTTTGCCGACCATCGTGTCCCGCTGCACGGGCGTCCGCTTCGCGCCCCTGAACGGCGAGGCGATGACGCAGGTATTGGCGGCGCACGGCGTACCGGAGGAACTCTGGGATTCCCTTTGCGCGCTTTCGGAGGGCAGCGCGGGGCGGGCGCTCCGGCTTTTCGAGGAAGACGCGCTTTCGCTTCGGGAGAACGCGATGGCAACGCTGGAAAGATTGCCGCGGCTGACGCCGGAGGATGTCTTTTCTTTAGGGGAACAGCTCGGCGCGATGGAGCGGGAGCGGCTTTCGGAATGGCTCCGGTATTTCCGGCTGCTTTTGCGGGATATCCTGGCGCTCTATGGCGGAAGCGGCGAGCTGTTGAACGCCGACTTGGAGGCGCGGCTCTTCGCGCTGACGGGCAGGATTTCGGAGCCGCGGGCATTTTTGGCGGTCCGGGAGGCGACGGAAGCCGCGAGACGGATCGAGACGTCGAACGCGGCGACGCGCCTGACGATAGAGGCGTTTTTGCTGAAAGTGGGAAAATAGAGAGTGAAGAGTGAAGAGTGAAGAGTGAAGAGTGAAGAGTGAAGAGTGAAGAGTGAAGAGTGAAGAGTGAAGAGTGCTACTCCACTCTCAATAATAGGAGGACAGGATGCAGACAGTCATCGGCGTCCGTTTCAAGCAGGCGGGCAAGATTTATTATTTCGGCGCGGGTTCCATGGAAATCGCCCAGGGCGACGACGTCATCGTCGAGACGGCTCGGGGAACGGAGTTCGGGCATGTGGCGCTCGGCCCGCGCGAGGTCGAGGACGCGGAGGTGACGCTCCCGCTGAAGGCGGTAGAGCGTGTGGCGACGGACGAGGACCGGCAGCAGGTGGAGGAAAACCGCGCGAAGGAAAAAGAGGCGTTCCGCATCTGCGAGGAGAAGATCGCGGCGCGGGAGCTTCCGATGAAGCTGGTCGGCGTCGAGTACACCTTCGACGTCAGCAAGATCATTTTTTATTTCACGGCGGACGGGCGCATTGATTTCCGTGAGCTGGTCAAGGACCTCGCGGCGGTGTTCCGCACGAGGATAGAGCTGCGGCAGATCGGCGTGCGCGACGAGGCGAAAATGCTCGGCGGCATCGGATGCTGCGGACGGCCGCTTTGCTGCGCCACGTTCCTCGGCGATTTCGTGCCGGTGTCCATCCGCATGGCGAAGGAGCAGAACCTTTCGCTGAATCCGACGAAAATCTCGGGCATTTGCGGGCGGCTGATGTGCTGCCTGAAATATGAGAACGACGTTTATTGCGAACGGCGCCGCGAACAATCGGCGCTCCGAAAAGCGCAGGCGCCTCATCCGGGTAGCCGGGTGGCCACGATGGAGGGAGACGGAAAGGTCATTTCCATCAGCGCCCAACGGCGTTCGGCGACAATCCTTTTGGACGACAGCCGGACCATCGTGGCGTCTTGGGAAGACATCGTCGAGCAGGAGGAGGATTTGTCGGACGTCGCGGCGCTGGCGGCGATCGCGATGCTCCAGAGCGAGAACGGCGAGCCGGCTGGGGATCGTCCCTATAAGCGAAACGGACGCGGACGCGAGGATCGGAAGGAGCGCTCAGCTCGTGGCGACGGCGAGCGTAGGAAGAAAGGCGCGCGCATGGAAGGCGAGGGCGCGCAGAGGCATCGGGCGGACCGGTTTGAGAAAGGCGGTCGTCCGCGTAAGGAAAGAGACGGCAAGGGGGGCAGGCATGCCTCCCATGACCGGTCGGCGCGCCGTGAGGATGGGCGCAGCCGTCCGCATCGGAACCCGGTCAAGCCGCAGGAAGGGCATCATGAAGGGCGTCCGCCTCAGGAGGAATGAGCGCGTCGATTCGCTGGATCATTTGGGCCGGCGAATCATCCAGCGCAAGGACGGTTTTTGCTTTTCCATGGACGCGGTGCTGCTGGCGCATTTCCCGCGCTACGGAAAAAACTGCCGCGTGTTGGATCTCGGCACGGGAACCGGGGCGATGCCGCTGTTGATGGCGGAAGAAGCCGCGTATGTGGAGGCTTTGGAAATTGACGAGGCGGCTGCGGGCATGGCGGCACGCAGCGTGCTGTTGAACGGCCTCGGAGGAAAAATCCGCGTGCAGCGGGGCGATTATCGAAATATCCGCGCGATAGTGCCGCCGGAAAGTTTCGACGCGGTGATTGCGAATCCGCCTTACGGCGGAACGGAAGAAGGTCCCTGCGCGAAAGGGGCGAAGGCGGCGGCGCGGCAGGAAATCACGGCGACGCTTTCGGACGTGGTGCGGGCGGCGCGGTATGCGCTCCGTTATCACGGGAAATTCGCGATGATTCATCGTCCGGCGCGGCTGGCGGAGATTTTCGCGGCGCTGGCGGAAAACCAGCTTGCGCCGAAGCGCATGCAGTTCGTCGAGCCGAGAGCGGGAAAACCCGCGAACTTAGTGCTGATTGAGGCGATGCAGGGCGGCGCGGCCGGCGGTCTCGTCGTACTGCCGACGCTGAGGGTTTACGGCGAGGGCGGGGAGTATACGAAAGAACTATTGCAGATATACGGAAAGAAAAGTGAGGAGTGAGGAGAGTGGAGTGAGGAGTGATTTGCGTACCAAAGACGCAAAAAACTCCTCATTCCTAACTCCAAACTCCTCACTTTGCATTTGGGAGAGTTTCATGGAAAATCGTATGAAGCATGACGGAGATAGAAAGAAGGGCACGCTCTACCTTTGCGCGACGCCCATCGGGAATCTGGAAGATATGACGTACCGCACCGTCCGCGTATTGGGAGAGGTCCCGCTGATCGCCGCCGAGGACACGCGGCGCACGCGGCAGCTTTTGACGCACTTCGGTCTTTCCGCGAGGCTTGTCAGCTACCATGAGCACAACAAGGAAGAAAAAGGTCCGCGCCTGATTGCGTGGCTGGAGGAGGGGAACGACCTCGCCTGCGTCAGCGACGCGGGACTTCCGGGCGTCGCCGATCCGGGAGCGCGGCTCGCCGCAGACGCTGTTGCGGCGGGGATCCGCGTAGTTCCCCTGCCCGGCGCGAACGCCGCGCTTTCCGCGCTGATCGCTTCCGGTCTCGATACGGAACGATTCTCTTTCGTCGGTTTCTTGCCGAGGACGAAAGAAAAACGGCGCGAGCGTCTTTCCGAGATTTCGGGGCGGGAGGATACGCTGATTTTTTACGAGGCGCCCCATCGCCTCGCCGAGACGATGAAAGCGATCCTGGACGCGCTGGGCGACCGTCCGGCGGCGATTGCCCGGGAGCTGACGAAAAAATTCGAGGAGTTCCGCCGGGGCAGGCTGTCGGAGCTCTTGGCCTGGTGCGAGGAAACGCCGCCGCGGGGGGAATTCGTCCTCGTAGTCGGCGGCGCGGAGGAAAAAACGGAGGCTGTCCCCGCCGCGCCGGAGGACGCCGTCGAGCTCGCGCGAACGCTGGCTGCCGGGGGCATGGCGAAGAAGGAGGCAATCCGCGAAGCGGCAAGACGAACAGGTCTTTCCCGCCGCGACGTCTATCAGGCGGTGCTGGCGGCGGAGGGAAAATAGATTTGCAGAAGACCGTTTCACAACGGTCTTCTTGATTTTATGGCCTCCGATTGATACAATAGAGACGCTATTTATATAGGAGGGAATTTTCATGCCGAATAAATCTTTTTACATAACGACGCCGATTTACTATCCGAGCGCGAAACTGCATATCGGGCACGCTTACTGCACGACGATTGCCGACGCCATGGCGCGGTTCAAGCGCATGGCGGGATACGACGTGTTCTTCCTGACCGGCAGCGACGAGCACGGGCAGAAAATCCAGCAGGCCGCCGAAAAGGAAGGCGTGACGCCCATCGAATACGTGGATAAGATTGTCGCGGGCTTCCAGGCGCTTTGGAAGCGGCTCCATATCTCCAACGACGATTTCCTGCGCACCAGCGAGCCTCGCCATCATCGCGTGGTGCAGGAATTCTTCCGCCGCGCCAAGGCAAAGGGAGACGTTTACAAAGGCGAATACACGGGACTCTACTGCACGCCCTGCGAAAGCTATTGGACGGAGCTGCAGCTGGACGAGAACGGCTGCTGCCCGGACTGCCACCGTCCGGTGGAGAAGGTGTCCGAGGAGGCGTATTTCTTCAAGCTGTCGAACTACGCCGACTGTCTGCTCAAGCATATCGAGGAAAATCCCGATTTCATCCGGCCGACCTCCCGGCGCAACGAGATGATCAGCTTCATCAAGCAGGGGCTCGACGACCTCTGCATTTCCCGCACGTCCTTTGATTGGGGCATTCCCGTGCCGGACGACGAGAAGCACGTGATCTACGTCTGGTTCGACGCGCTGACGAACTACGTGACGGCGGCGGGCTTTTTCGACGACCCCGAAAAATTCAAGAAGTTCTGGCCGGCGGACGTGCATCTCGTCGGCAAGGAGATCGTTCGCTTCCATTCCATCATCTGGCCCGCGATCCTGATGTCCCTCGACCTGCCGCTGCCGAAGCAGATTTACGGCCACGGCTGGCTGATCGTGGACGGCGACAAGATGTCGAAGTCGAAAGGCAACGTGGTGGACCCGAACCTGTTGATCGACGAGTTCGGCGCGGACGCCATCCGCTATTTCCTGCTCCGGGAAATAGCCCTCGGGCAGGACGGCAATTTCTCCCGGGACGCGCTGATCGGCCGCATCAACGCCGACCTCGCCAACGACCTCGGCAATCTTTTGCACCGCACATTGAATATGATAGGAAAGTTCCAGGACGGCGTGATCGAGGCCGCGACGACGAAGAGCGCGACGGACGAGGCGCTGATTGCCGACGCGGCGGAGCTGGTCGCCGCTTATGAAGCGGGCATGGAGAACATGGAAATCAGCCCGGTGATGAAGAAACTCTGGGCGTTCATCGGCCGCGCGAACAAGTATATCGACGAGACCGCGCCCTGGGCGCTGGCGAAGGACCCGGCGAAGAAGCCGGAGCTCTCGACGGTGATGTATAATCTGGTAGAGAGCCTGCGCGTTATCAGCCTGCTGATTTCGCCGTTCATGCCGGAGACCGCGCCGAAGATTTGGGCGCAGCTCGGTATGAAGGGGGATATCTGGAGCGTCCGGCTCGGCGACGTAAAGACGTGGGGCGGCGTTCCGGCGGGGCAGCATATCGGGCAGGCGGAGCCGATTTTCCCGCGCATCGAAGTGGAAAAAGAAGAAAAAGGTGCATCCGGCGCGAAGCAGGAAAAGCAGAAGGCTGCGCCGAAGCAGGAGAAAAAAGCGGAGCCTGCCGACGGCGTCGTCACCATCGACGAGTTCAAGAAGATCGAGCTTCGCGTGGCGGAAGTCACGGCGGCAGAGCGCGTGCCGAAGACGGACAAACTGATGAAGCTGACGCTGACCCTCGGCGACGAGACGCGGGAAGTCGTGTCGGGCATCGCCGACGTCTACACGGCGGAGGAACTCGTCGGAAAGCACGTCGTCCTGGTTGCGAACCTGAAACCGGCGAAGCTGCGTGGCATCATGTCCCACGGCATGGTGCTGGCGGCCTCCGACGGCGAAAAGCTGCGGCTGATTGAGACGGAACTGCCCGCCGGAAGCGTGGTGCGCTGACATGGCGGAAACTCTCAATCCCGGCGCCCGGGCCGCGGCGGAGCAGAAGGCACGCAAGGCGGCGAGGGACGCCGCCCGGAAAAACGAGGCGTCGGAGGAGCCGGTTGGAAAAAAAGAAATCGTTCCGCCGTGGGAACGGGGCGCGGAGGGAATCGCGCTGGTGGACACCCACGCTCATATCGACGGCGAGGATTTCGAAGCCGACCGGGAGGAAATGCTGTCCCGTGCGAAGCGGGCGGGCGTCGTTGCCGTCGTGACCTTCGGCGACACGATGGAAGCCTCGGCGCGCGTCGTGAAGCTGGCGGCTTCTTATGAACCCGTTTTCGCCGGCGTCGGCGTCCATCCGGAAAACGCGTTTCCGTTCACGCGGGAGGACGACGACCGTCTGGCCGCCTGGACGAAGGAAAAGGATGTCGTCGCCGTCGGCGAGATCGGCCTCGACTATTATTGGGAAAAGGACGAGGACAAGCGCGCCCTGCAGCGGAAAATGTTCGTCCGTCAGCTGGCGCTGGCCCGCGACCTCGATTTGCCGGTCTGCATCCATGATCGGGAGGCCCACGGCGATTTGATGACGATCCTGAAGACCGAGGGACGGAAAAACCGCGGCGTCATCCATTGCTTTTCGGGCAGCTGGGAAATGGCGAAGGAGCTCTTGAAGCTGGGCTGGCTGCTTGGTTTCGACGGCCCGCTGACTTACAAGAACGCGGCGAAGCTGCCGGAGATTATCGAAAAGACGCCCGCCGACCGTATCCTTGTCGAAACGGACTGCCCGTACCTCTCGCCGCTTCCTTATCGCGGAAAGCGGAACGAGCCGGCTTACGTCCGCATCACGGCGGAGCGCGCGGCGGAAATTCGCGGCGAAAGCCTTGCGGATTTTGCGGCGCAGACGACGAAAAATGCTTGCGAAATTTATGGGCTGAAGGTCGGAATTTGAAAAAATAGATTTCGTAATACATTTATAGTATTTTTGTTTTTACAGAGAAGACGCACGGAAAATTTGCCGCGCGTCTTTTTATGTGCGTCAAGGGATAGGCCATGACGGGTGGAATAATGACCTATTTTTTAAAAAAGTGGTTGAAAATAATAAAAATTGGACTGTAAATGTGGCGTTTTTCCCAAATTTTAGCTGAAAATAAGCTGAAAGTGGGTGAATGTTCCATGAAAGATTTGACAGGGCAAATTGTCAAATGGTATAATACGACCGTCGGGCGGGAAAACAGCCCGAGCGGACGACCGGCGCTCCGCCGCGGAATATAAGCCGCGGCAGGGGGCGGGAGACGCAGAGAAAAGCGTCCGGAGAAAGCCGGACGAAAGGGAGGCGGCTGCTTCGGGATATGGCCGAAGAAAAGCGCGTTTCCGGCCGTCATGGGAATGGAGCTGCGGGGCGCTTCCGGGAGAAGCGTAGCTCCAGGGGAATCCCGGGGATGACGGCTGCGACGGAAAGCGGCGCATGCGCTGGTTTGCGGTGACGAACGGCGGGTTGTGCGGTTTTCGCTTGTGAGGAGGAATTGGATGAATGTTTTTAAAAACATACGAAAGAAGCTACGCGACAATCGGATGATGGTCTGCGCGGGTCTCGCGGCGACGGCGATTTTAACGGCGGGCGCGGGCAGCGTGAAGCACATCACGATTTACGCGGACGGGCAGGAGAAACAGATCACGACGACGCAATCCCAGCCGGAGAAGATTATTTCGGAAGCGGGCGTCGAGATGGGAGCCTACGACGAGTTCCGCATGTCGTCGCTCCGCGTGAAGGACGATACGGAAATCCATATCGTCCGGGCCGTCCCGGTCAAGGTCGAGATGGGCGGAACCGTCCGGGAAATGCAGACGGCGCGCGCGACGGTGGGCCGGCTCCTGGACGAGCTCGGCGTCGACCGTACGAAATACCAGCCTTCGCTGAACGAGGGCGTGCCAATCCGCAAAGGCCTGTATATCAAGCTCCGTACGCCGGAAGAAATCGAGGCGGAAGAGCGGCAGGCGCAGATGGCGCAGGAGCAGGAACCCTATGTGCGGGAAGGCTTTATTGAGACATCCCGGGGCGCCATGCGCTATACGGACGTCATGGTGATGGAAGCCAGCGCGTATCTGCCGACGGACGGCGGCGGCGACTGCATCACGGCGACGGGACTTCCGGCGACGCACGGCGTGGTCGCGGTGGATCCGGACGTAATCCCCTTGGGGACGCGGGTTTACATTCCCGGCTACGGCGTGGCGATTGCGGCGGACACCGGCGGCATGATCGAGGGCGCCATGATCGACCTCTGCATGGAGAGCTACGACGACTGCATGGACTTCGGCCGCAGGGACATCGACGTGTATATCCTCGAAACCTGATGTGGAAGAAGGAAAGAAGCTTCGTGAAAACGGGGCTTCTTTTTTTGCGTGTTTCATCCTGTCGTTGTATAATAAAAAAGACAGAGAATGAATGGAGGAATTGGCATGTTTTCTTATACATATCAAACGAAGGGAACTTGTTCGCGGGAAATCGAGGTAGAGTTGGACGGGAAGACGATCCGGCGCGTGGCGTTCGCGGGAGGCTGTCCCGGAAACCTGGCGGGCATCTCGAGAATGGTGGAAGGCATGGATATTGATTTTGTGATTGAAAAATTTGCGGGCACCCGTTGCGGAAATCGTCCGACCTCCTGCCCGGACCAGCTTTCTGTTGCGCTGCGCGAGGCGTACGCGGCTTCGGGGGCGAAGGCGTAGGAGGCGGTACGATGCTGTTTGACAGCCATTTACATACGGAGGTTTCGGCGGATTCGGAGATGAAGGCGCGGGATGCGCTGGCGGCGGCCGAGGCGCAGGGAATCGGCCTCGTGTTCACCGAGCATATTGATTTCAGTTACCAGGGAAAGCTGGATTTCATTTTTTCGCCGGAGGAGTATTGGGAGATGTATGAGCCGCTGCGGGGGGAGCGGCTTTCCCTCGGCGTGGAGCTGGGCATGGTGCCTGGGGAGCTCGAAATGGCGAAGGAATTTCTTGCCCGCGCACCGTTTGACGAGGTCATCGGTTCCATCCATCTGATTGACGGCGGCGACATCTATGAGCCCTCCACTTATGAAGGCAAGACGCAGGAGGAGGTGTATCTGCGCTACTTCACGCTGATGAGGGACATGGTGCGGCAAAACCCGTACATCGACACGCTGGCGCATATCGACTATATCGCGCGCTACGCGCCCTATGAGCGGCCCGGTATTTCCTACGAGGTCTGGCACGACGCTATCGACGAGGTGCTGCGTGCCGTGATCGAGACGGACACGGCGCTTGAAATCAATACCCGTCGGTTCGGCGACCGTCTCGCCATGAAGGAGCTGGCCCCGATTTATCGGCGGTATGCGGAGATGGGCGGCCGCGACGTGACCCTCGGCTCGGACGCGCATAAAAAGGAAACCGTCGGCGCCCATCTCGCGCTGGCGGCGCAGATGGCCGAAGCATACGGCCTTCGGACGGTGACGTTCCACGAGCGGAAACGCGTGAACGTGCAGTGAGCGCGCAAGACGGCGTTTGCCTTTTTAGGGAAAAAATGCTATGATAATTCCAAAATGACAAGGATTGTGAAAGGGGAACGGTAGGACGGTATGGCGAAACGAAAACCGCGTTCCATCGTGATCGGGTCGTTTCTCGATCCGGTGCGGCAGATATGGTCGCCCAATGCCCGCGCGTTTGAGACGGTGCGGGACGTGGTGGGTTACCTTGGGATGAAAGACGCTTATTACGACGATTTGGCGTATGAGCTGAGAGTCAAAAAAGAGGAGCTTTACGACGCGCTGGATCGGATCGATCCGGCTCTCGCGATGGAGGCGCTGATTCGGGTGCTCCAGATGAATCCCGGTACGGCGATCAAACCTTTCCGCACGTATCGCGAGGCGGAAGCGTTTCTGGCTTTCATCGAGCAGATTGCCGAGCAGGACGAAAAAGAAAAAGCGAGACGGGGAGAATCCCGTCTCGTATGAAGGAAAGAAGAGCCCCGCTGCCGAAAGGCAGCGGGGCTCTTGCGCGTTATTCTTCCTGCAGGAATTTCGACGGATCGACGCGCATGCGGAAAAGCAGGGGAATCAGCTCCATTTCTTCCAGCGCGCTGACAATCGTGTCGGGCGGGAATTTCCGCAGGTCGATGGTATAGGGCTGCTGCAGCGCGTCGCCGTTCAGATCCCCGAAGACGCAGATGGTCGGCGTCAAGGTGTTCCCCAGTTCGGTCTTTTTGACGATGGCGTAGCCCATGGTCGTCTTCAGTACGGTGCCGACGGGGTAAATGGCCACGCTGTCGAAGAAGAGGTTCAAAAGTTTTTCGTCGAATTGGCCCGGAGAGCATTTCGTCATGATCCGATACGCGGTATGGGGCCGGTAAGCGGGCTTGTATGACCGGGCACTGGTCAGCGCGTCGAAGACGTCGGCGATGGCCACGATGCGCGCAAAGAGGTGGATCTGGTCGCCGGCCAGTTGGTCGGGATAGCCGCGCCCGTCTATGTGCTCGTGATGCTGTCCGGCGATGGTTGCCAGCACTTCCGCGGAGGGCGTGGAAAGGTCCTGGAGTTTCAGACGGCCGGCCTCCGGGTGCATCTTTATGATGTAAAATTCCTGCTCGGAAAGCTGTCCCGGCTTCGTCAGAATGTGCTGGGGGATAATCAGCTTCCCGATGTCGTGCAGCAGCGCGCCTATGATCAGGTTGACCAGGTCGTCGCCGGAAACGTTGCAGAGCGAGCCGAGAATCGCGGAAAGCACCGCGACGTTTACGCTGTGCCCGAACGTGTAATTGTCGTGCAGGCGGATGTCGGTCAGCTGCACTAGGTTTTCCCGGTTTTCCAAAGCGTTTCGCAGGATGGCCTGGGCGGTGGGCGTCAGCACGGCGGGGTCGAGTTCCCCGGTATCTTCCAAGTCGTGGAACGTGTCATATACCTTTCGGATCGCGTCGGAACGGGTGGTCTCTTCAACAACGTCGGCGGGGGGCGGAACGGAAATCTTCGGGTCGGCGGACACGACGGAAAGCCCTGTCAGGTCCATGGCCGCGAGCAGGTCGATGTGTTCCTGCGTCATCGGTACGCCGCGGGTGAGAATGGATTCGCCTTTTTTGTTGTAAATGCTTTGCGTAGCGATCATGCCGGGTTTCAGGTCCTTGATTGGAAGGTGAATCATCGTAGGTTCCTCCGCGCTCGACTGGTGTTGTTCGACGTGTCCAAAGTATCGCCCGACGAAAAGATAGACAGAACGTAATCTGCGATTCTCTTATGACCTTTCTATTATATCATACTTAACAACAGGCGTTTTGCGTTTTCAAAAAAATTGGGACAAAACTCCGACGATTTCTGTTCCTATAGACTTTTGGCGGTTGAACGCATTTTATACGTGCAGTTTTTCTCGAATGCGGGCGACGGCCTTTTCTGTGTCCTCCCGGCCTCCGAAAGCGGTGAGCCGGAAATATCCCTCGCCGCAGGGGCCGAAGCCCGCACCCGGGGTGCCGACGACGTTGGCTTCGCGGAGCATCTTGTCGAAAAACGTCCACGATGGCATCCCCTTCGGCGTCTTGAGCCAAATATAGGGCGCGTTCACGCCGCCGAAGACAGAGAGGCCGAGGGCGGACAGTCCCTCCCGGATGATTCGCGCGTTCTCCATGTAATAGGCGATGTTCGCGGCGACCTGTTTCTGTCCCTCGTCGGTGTAAATTGCCGCGGCGCCGCGCTGCACGATGTACGCCGTGCCGTTGAATTTCGTCGAATGGCGGCGGGACCAGAGCGCGTTCAGCGGGTGGCGGGAGCCGTCCTTCGCTTTGGCGGTCACGGATTTCGGGATGACTGTGTAGCCGCAGCGCGTGCCGGTGAAGCCGGCGGTCTTGGAGAAAGAGCGGAACTCGATGGCGACGTCCCGCGCGCCGTCCAGTTCATAAATCGAGCGGGGGACGTCCGGCTCGGTGATGTAGGCGGCATAGGCCGCGTCGAAGAGGATGACCGCGTCGTTTTCCCGCGCGTAGGCCACCCATTTCGCCAGTTCCGCGCGGGAGAGCGTGGTGCCCGTGGGATTGTTCGGACAGCAGAGATAAATCATATCGACGGGGCGGTCGGGCAGAGCGGGGGCAAAGCCGTTTTCCTCCGTGGAGGGGAGATAGACGACGCCCTCGAAGCGGCCGTCCGCGCCGAGCGCGCCCGTGCGGCCCGCCATGACGTTCGTGTCGAGATAGACGGGGTAAACGGGGTCTGTAATCGCGACGACGGCGTCGGAGGAAAAGATTTCCTGGATGTTGCCGCAGTCGCTTTTCGAGCCGTCGCTGACAAATACTTCGTCCCGCTCGACTTTGAGGCCGTGCGAGGCGTAGTTCCTTTCGATGATCGCGTCGATCAGGAAGTCGTATCCCTGTTCCGGCCCGTAGCCGCGGAAGGTTTCCTTTTTCGCCATCTCGTCCACGGCGGCGTGCATCGCCTCGATGGAAACCGCGGGCAGCGGCAGCGTCACGTCGCCGATGCCGAGACGGATGATTTCGGCGTCGGGGTGCTCGCTCCGAAAGGCGGCGACGCGGCGGGCGACCTCGGCGAACAGATAATTGCCGGGCAGTTTCAGATAGTTTTCGTTGATATAAGCCATTGCAAATCCTCCAAAATGCAGAAGCAGTAATTAGGCGAGATTTATCATAGCACAATTCTTCTGCGTTTCCTATAGGCTTGGTATGTATACATGGAGTGAAGAGGAGAGAGTGGAGAGTGAAGAGTGAAGTTAGGTGTTTTGGGGGATGTAAGCGTGGAAGGCGACAGGGATGCTGTAAGTATCGGAAAGCTCCTGCCGCGTAGCCCATGTCAGAGGGGGCAGCGGAGCAGAACCGAATGGGGCGCGGGGTTCCTTTACGGCTGCTTCGCTGTCGTCCTTTAAGAGGATGTGCCAGCCGGAAAGCCGCCATTCGATATGGGTGAAAATGTGGCGGGCAGCTTTCATGCGGCGCGCGCTTTTCACGGGAAGGCCCGCGTCTTTGCAAAACGCGAGGATTTCCGCACGGTTTTTCTCGCCGATTAAGTTCGGAAATTCCCAGAGCGAAGCCAAAAGACCGCGCTTCGGACGCTTCGCGATGGCGAATTTTCCGTCCCGCTCGATTAAAAGCACCGTGCGCGGCTCGATGCGCCGTTCTTTTTTCGCCGCCTTGACGGGAAGCTCCGCTTCTATGCCTTCGGCGTGAGCACGGCACAGCGAGGCCAGCGGGCATTCCGCGCAATGCGGGGTGCGGGGCAGGCAGACCAGCGCGCCCATCTCCATCATCGCCTGGTTGAACTGTCCCGCGTCCTTCGGCATGGAAGCGGCCAGCGCCTCCTCCACCGCGCGTTTCGTTTTTTCCCGCAGCACGTCCTCGCGGGAGGCGGTCAGCCGCGCGACGACCCGGAGTACGTTGCCGTCCACGGCCGGCACGCGGGCGCCGTATGCGATGGAAGCGATCGCGCCCGCCGTGTAGCGCCCGACGCCGGGCAGCGCCAAGAGTTTGTCGAAATCGCGGGGGATTGCGCCGCCGTATTTTTCCATGACGACCTGCGCGGCCTTTTTCAGGTTGCGCGCTCGGCTGTAATAACCGAGTCCTTCCCAAAGCTTCATCAGCGCGTCGTCGTCAGCGGAAGCCAGCGCCCCGATGTCCGGCAGCGCGGCGACGAAACGGGAAAAGTACGGCATGACCGCAGCGACCCGCGTCTGCTGGAGCATGATTTCCGAGACCCAGACGTAATAAGGACGCGGGTCGTCCCGCCACGGGAGCGAGCGCGCCCGCGCGCGGAACCATGCGAGCAGAGGATTGGAGATTTTTTTCAAATGGTTCATCAATCTGTCATCGTCCTTTTTTGACGGTAAAATTTTTGGCTATCATAGCATGTTTTAGGACGTAAAACAATTTGCATTGGTTTTATGATTTTTACATGTTATTGTCGATTATTTCACGTGAAACGTTTTTCGTTATTTGCTTTTTGTTTATAAAATTATATTTGCAACTGCAAATATAATTTGCAGGGGCGCCGCCCCTGCGGACCCTGCAAAGGGCGTTCCTCCCTTTGGAACCCTCCTTAGGGCCCTGCGGGGCCAGGATGCCGCGACGTACGATTATGATTGCTTCAACAATAGTTTATCCCGCGATTAAGGTTGGAACGACTTAAACTTTAGCCCATTTTACATAGTCTGGATTGTGTTTGCGTTGCAATAACTCAACCCGCAACAATGGGCTAAAGCTAAAGTTGTCAAGAGGTTTAATCGCGGGATGAACTGCCCAAAAAGCTGTTCTGAGCTTTCACCGCGGAATACCGGGCCCGCAGGCCCCTCTGGGGAGCCGCGAGGGTCTCCCTCGCGTGGGCGGGGGACCGGGGGAGGGCGACGCCCACCCCCGGAAAGGCAATGTTTCACATGAAACATTTGGAAACCGATTTGCTCGCGGTACAGGTCGAGCGCCAAGGCGTGACCGGCGGCAGCGGTCATGCAAACGTCCTGCGCAAGAAATATCTTGACAATCAGCGGGCGCGAAGATATACTTTCTAATGTTAGCGGTGCGCCGGAGTGGCGGAATGGCAGACGCAGCAGACTCAAAATCTGCCGTAGGCAACTACGTGCCGGTTCAAGTCCGGCCTTCGGCACCATAGAAAAATCAAGGCTTCCGAGCATTTGCCCGGAAGCCTTTTTGTCTGCGCTGCGGCGTTATCCAAGCATTTCCAGCATCTGCGCCGGATTGTCCGCCGCCTTTACCTTGTCCAGCGCCTTGACGATGACGCCCTTTCCGTCGATCAGGTAGGTGGTGCGCACGACGCCCATGGAGACTTTGCCGTAGTTCTTTTTCTCCTTCCATACGTCGTAAGCCTGCAGCACGTTCTTTTCCGTGTCCGAGAGCAGGACGAAGGGCAGGTTGTACTTTTCCTCGAATTTCTTGTGGGACGCCACGGTGTCCTTGCTGACGCCGACGACGACGGCGCCTTTTTCCTGGAACAGCGGGTATTTCTCCCCGAAGCCGCAGGCCTGCTTGGTGCAGCCGGAGGTCATGTCCTTCGGGTAAAAGTACAGGATCACTTTCTGTCCGCGAAATTCCTTGAGGGAGCGCATTTTCCCGTTTTGGTCCGGCAGCGTGAAGTCCGGGGCTTTGGTTCCGATTTCCAGCATGTTGTTTCCTCCTTTTTGTTTTCCTGTCGAGGGATTTTTTCGTCAGGCAAGAAAGATGGTGCGAAGTCGTAGTCGCATCACTGCGTCGAGCACCATCTGACGCCGCATGGCGAAAAAAGAACCGACAGGGTTAAACTTCTCCCTCGTCCATGATGCCAAGCTTCCTCTTCCAGTAGCGGGAATAAATCGCCCCCAGCGGATTGTGGGCCAGCAGGCGGTCTTTCGCTACGAGCGTCGTTACGGGGCCGGGGCAGTTCATGTTGAAAATCGCGTCGTGGCCTACGCAGAGGCCGCAGGAAATGAAAAGCTCCACGCCGTTCTCGGCAAGGAACCGGGCCTGCATTTTCGGATTGCACATGGCTTCGTGGTCGAGCTCCGGCTTTACCTGCTTCAGCCCCAGCTCTTTTTTCGCGACGCTGCAGGTCTTGCAGCAGACGCTGTAAAACTCGAAGCCCTTCTGCCGGAAGAATTTGGCGAGATAGCGGGCTTCGGCATTCAGCCCGATGCAAAACGCCATGCCCAATTTCGTGTAGCCCATTTTTTTCGCGAATTCGGCCGTTTCCTCTATGCGGGTGATGTTGCTGTAAAATGTGCCTTCCACATAGGCGGCGGCCTCCATCAGCTTGCGTTCGTCCTCGGTGTAGGCGGCGATCGCCTCGGTCTGATCGACCTCCGTGCAGTTTACGCCCTTCGTGTAGCAGGCGTGGCTCTTGCAGTCCGCGCAGTTTGCTTTCATACACAGTCCTCCTGTCGTTTGTCATCTGTCTTCATTGTACCATTTTACTGGCGATAGATATAGGAAAATTTTCCGCGTTCCCCGTTGCAGGGATTTTTCACCTCCATAGAGAATACTGTAACTGTTAAAAATTCTGGGAAGCGACGAATAAGTCGGTTCGCGCACGGACGGACTTGTTCGGGGATTCCTTTGAAAGGAGGCGTGTCGGATGGAAGAAGCCGGCCCTATGATTTTGCAGGTGCTCCTGCTGGCGATTTTGTTTTTGGGCGTTCTCGTCGAGTTCAAGACGGGCGGCCTCGGCGTCGGGGCAATGCTCGGCCTGACGGCGGCGGGGGTGTTCTTCGGAAGCCGTTATGTGCAGGGGCTCGTTTCCATGGTGCAGATCGGCGTCTTTCTTGCGGGCGTGCTCTGCATCGTCATCGAGATGCTGGCGCCGACGGTGGGGCTCCTTGCGGGGATTGGCATCGCGGCTATGCTGTACAGCGTCGTGCTGGCGCTGGGCGGCACGATGAACGCGGTGGGCGCGCTGGCGGCTTCCATCGTGCTTGCCGTGCTGATCTTTGCCGTGATCGTGAAGCGGCTGCCGTCGTCGAAGCTCTGGCGAAAACTGGTGCTGCATGACAGCACGACGACGGAGAGCGGATACGTCAGCGCCGAGACGCGGGCGGAACTTGTGGGCTGCACGGGCTTCGCTGAAACGGAGCTGCGTCCGTCGGGCCGCGCGCTCGTGGCGGGGCAGCCGGTGGACGTGGTGTCCGAAGGCGCGTTTATCGGGAAGGGAACGGCTGTCGTTGTCGTTTCAGTGAACGGCAGCCGGGTGGTCGTACGGGAAAAAAGAGTGGAGAGTGCGGAGTGAAGAGTGGAGATATTGCAGAATTCAATGTGTAAATAACTTCACTCTCCACTCTTAACACTTCACTCTGAATTGGGTTAAGGAGGAGAAAACTTTGGAATTGTTGTTAGGTTCGGGCTTCATGCTCGTATTGGTTATCATCGCCGTCATGGTATTCTTGAATTTCGTGCCCATCGGGCTTTGGGTGTCCGCCATCGCGGCGAACGTCAACGTAGGCATTTTCACGCTGGTAGGGATGCGGCTGCGCCGCGTCGTGCCGAGCAAGATCGTGCTGCCGCTGATCAAGGCGAACAAGGCGGGTCTCGACGTTTCGGTCAATCAGCTCGAAGCGCATTATCTGGCGGGCGGCAACGTGGACCGCGTAGTGGACGCCCTGATTGCCGCGCACCGCGCCGCGATCCCCCTACCCTTTGAGCGGTCGGCGGCCATCGACCTGGCGGGACGCGACGTGCTGGAAGCGGTGCAGATGAGCGTCAATCCGAAGGTCATCGAGACGCCTGTGGTCTCTGCGGTGGCGAAGAACGGCATCGAGCTTCGCATCAAGGCGCGTGTCACGGTGCGCGCGAACATCGACCGACTGGTGGGCGGCGCCGGCGAGCCGACGATCATTGCCCGCGTCGGCGAGGGCATCGTCACGACGGTGGGCTCGGCGGAAAAGCATACGGATGTCCTGGAGAGCCCGGACGAGATCTCGAAGACGGTGCTGGACAAGGGTCTCGACGCGGGAACGGCGTTTGAGATTCTCTCCATCGACATCGCCGACGTGGACGTGGGACGAAACATCGGCGCGGAGCTGATGACCGACCAGGCGGAGGCGGACAAGCGCATCGCGCAGGCGAAGGCCGAGGAACGCCGCGCGATGGCCGTCGCGAAGGAACAGGAAATGAAAGCCTATACGCAGGAAATGGAAGCGAAGGTCGTCGAGGCGCAGGCGGAGGTGCCTCACGCCATGGCGGACGCGCTTCGCAGCGGCAACATTGGCGTGATGGATTACTTCAATCTGAAAAACGTGCAGGCGGACACGAATATGCGCGATGCCATCGGACAGTCGGGCGCGGGCGCGAAGCCGACCGCTCCCGTGGTGAAGTAGCATGGCGGGGAAAGGGGGATTCCCCAAGCCGCTTGTCTATTTCTTCGTCGCCCTGATTCTCTTGAATCTGCTTTCCGGACTGGCGTCAGACCCGGATTTCGCGGAGGATTTTCCACTGTTCACGGCCATCGGCGCGTTCCTCCTGTTCCGCTTTTTCACCTCCCGGAACGGGAACAGGCGCGGACCGGTGCCCATGCCGAGGCCCGTGCCGGAACCGACGGCGAAAGAACCGCCGAAAGACCTCGGCTTCAAGATTCCGCCGCTCCGAGGCGCGCCGAAGGACGCGCAGGCGGAGGCGCAGCCGTCTGATGAGGAATTGGACATTTTGCGTCGGGAGAGCTATGAGCGTCACTTGGCGGAAAAGCAGGCGCGGGAAGAAAAGATGGAACAGGAGCGGCTGGGGCGCGAGCATCAGAAGCGGGAGGAACAGGCGGCGCGTCCGGCGGCCTGGCAGTTTTCGCCCGACATGCTGAAAAACGCCGTCGTCCTCTCGGAAATCCTGGCGCCGCCGAAAGCGCTGAAGAGAAGAGTGAAGAGATAAGAGTGAAGAGTGGAGTGAGGGTTTTTTGCTGCCTTTATCCCCGTAATAATTTCACTCTCCACTCTCCACTCTTCACACTTTGTTTCAGAATCAGGCTGTGATGAATCAGGCGATATCGCAAGGGGGAAGATAACGATGCCAATCAAGACTGTCGGCTTCATCGGACTCGGCGTTATGGGCGCCAGCATGGCGGAACATCTTTTGGACGGCGGCTACGAACTGGTCGTGTTCAACCGCACGAAGGAAAAGGCGGAGCCCTTGCTCGCCAAAGGCGCGAAATGGGCGGAAACGCCCGCGGAAGTCGCCGGGGCCGCCGAGGTGGTCATCACCATTGTCGGATACCCGAAAGATGTGAAAGACGTTTACCTCGGCAAGAACGGCATACTCGAAACGAAAAAAGGCGGCTATGTCGTCGATATGACAACTTCCAGCCCAATCTTGGCGCGGCGTATCTATAAGGAAGCGAAGGCGAAGGGCGTCGCCGCGCTGGACGCGCCGGTTTCCGGCGGCGACATCGGCGCACGGAACGGGCAGCTCGTCATCGTGGTCGGCGGCGACCGTGAGGCGTTCGACGCGCTGAAGCCGATCTTTGAACTGATGGGGCGCACGATCCGCTATTTCGGTGAGGCTGGCGCAGGACAGTACACGAAGATGGTCAACCAAATCGCCATCGCATCGGGCATGCTCGGCGTGGCGGAGGCAGTGGCGTTCGCCAAAAAATCGGGTCTGAATCCCGTGGACGTCGTGGAGACGATTTCCGGCGGCGCGGCGGCGTCATGGTCGCTTTCAAATTTGGCGCCGCGGATGATTCGCGGCGACGACGCGCCGGGGTTTTACATCAAGCACATCATCAAGGATATGGGCATCGCTCTCGAATGTGCCAAGGAAATGCACCTCGAACTGCCGGGCCTCACGCTTGCGAAGCGGCTCTACGACGAACTGGCGGCGAGGGGGATGGAGGACTGCGGGACGCAGACGCTGATACGCTGGTACTTGAAGCAATAAGAAAAGCGCTCCACACGGAGCGCTTTTCTTATTGCTTCAGATACCAACATGTATTGTATATGTGATTTTTGCGAAAGGTTTTGGCGGTGGATTGTACGACTATTCATCATCGTATAACAGACTTGACGGGGCTTCGCCCCTTCAAACTTCCCCACGAGGGGCTGCGCCCCCTCGACCCCTGCTGGGAAAGGCCCTGTGGGGCCAGGATTCCGCGACGTGCGATTATGATAATAAAAACGATTATTTATCCCGCGTTAAAAGCTATAATAGCTTAAACTTTAGCCATATTACATGGTCAGGATTACGTTTGCTTTGCCCATAACCCAAACCCGCAAAAATGGGCTAAAGTCAAAGTTATCAAGAACTATATCGCGGGATAATATTGTTCGAAAAGTTATTCTGAGCTTTTACCGCGGAATCTTGGGCCCGCAGGCCCTAAGGGGGGATTCAAAGGGAGGAACGCCCTTTGCAGGGTTGCAGGGGCGGCGCCCCTGCAAAGACATTGAACGATTATGAACAGCCTAAAAGCTATTATCAAAATCTTTCGCAGGCCTTGTGCGGGAGAAAATCAAAGGAGAGGGCATCGCCCTCTCCTTTAGCCATGTCTATTTCCGTTCAAACGCGAAAATCTTTACGCATAAAAACGTCACCGGGACGCCGAGGGCGGCGGCAATCAGATAGCTGGCCACGGGCGGGAAGCCGAGCCAGTTGTAAAAAATCAGCACGATGATATTTTGGATGATGTAATTCGGAATATAGGAAACGGCGAACCGCAGGAACCGGTGAAACGACAGCGGCTCCGGAAATACGAAAACGCTGTTCAGCCAGTAAGCAATGGCATTTGCCGTGATGTAGCCGAGGTTGAAGGCGATATTCGCGTCCGGCACGGCGAACCCATACAGCCACGAGAGGAACGTGCCGTTCAATGTGTTGACGCCGCCGATGACGAGGAACAGCAGAAATTCTTTTGTGAAAAAATGGCGCCGAAGTTGTTTTACGGGTCCCATCGAAAAACTCCTTTCGCGTTTTATTATCGCCGCAGCGCACTCGTTTGTCAATTTTCTGGCGTGCGAAAACGCACATACCCCGCCAACAAGGTTGACTGATATAGGACTTTTGGCCACTACTTTTGAATAATAGTAAAAAATGTGACCTATGCAACGAAATGAAACGGCACGAAAAAAGGACTTCAATCCTATTTTTAAATAATTAAAATCAATCTGTATTATGTATAATTGAAAAATTCCTTGCAGAGTGCTATCATATAAAAATGGCTATGTCACAACAAACAGTTGATAAATAGCCATTTTTATAGGGGAGTATCAGAACTCCCCTACAAACTGTTATTTGCAGTTATCTATACTCATTTGGAATTTCGATATGAAGTGTCTCAC
>Ga0256407_10001480_pt1 | contig 49288 bp, 37 predicted proteins | sample RumenRJG_04DNA_FD_193489 | JGI IMG/M metagenome (GOLD analysis project Ga0256407, IMG submission 193489) | Bovine rumen microbial communities from Lethbridge, Alberta, Canada - RJG_04 | ecosystem: Host-associated > Mammals > Digestive system > Stomach > Rumen | place: Canada: Alberta...
ACTGCGTGCACCCAGTTTGTTCATGGCTAGTGCCAAAGCCTCGTGGGCCTCGATGCTCAAAGCGCCAAACGACATAGCACCTGTTACGAAGTGCTTAACGATGCTCTCAACGGGCTCAACCTCGTCGATTGGGGTGGGCTTGGCGGCTTTCTTGAAGTTGAAGAAGTCGCGGATAAAGATGGGGTTCTCTTTCTCGTCAACAATCTTTGCCCAATCCTTAAACTTATCGTAGTTGCCCTGACGGGTAGCCAACTGCAGCTTAGCGATAGTCTCTGGGTTCCAAGCGTGCTTAATACCGTCCTTGCGCCAAGCAAACTGACCCTGGTTCTGCAGCAATGTCTGCTCCTTGGCAGCCTCGTGAAGCGCAATGGCATCGCGGGCAATCTCCTTAAGGCCCACACCTCCGATGGTGCTCACCTCGGTGCCGAAGTAGCGATGCAGCAGGTCTTCGCTCAGTCCGATGCTTTCGAAAATCTTGGCACCACGATAAGAGCGGATAGTCGAGATACCCATCTTCGACATAATCTTCTTCAGGCCCTTGTCCACCGCCTTGATATAGTTCTTCTCGGCAGTAGCGTACTCCTCTTGGATCTTTCCTTTCTTCACAAGGTCATCCAGTACGGCAAACGTCATGTACGGACACAGGGCGCTGGCACCGTAGCCTAACAGCAGCGCAGCGTGCATCACCTCGCGAATCTCACCGCTCTCAACAATCAGGGCTGTCTGCACACGCTTACCTACGCTAATCAGGTAGTGGTGAACGGCAGAAACAGCCAATAACGATGGAATGGCCGCGTGCTTCTCGTCCAGGTCGCGGTCGCTCAGAATAATGTAGTTCACACCCTCGTCTACACTGGCTTCGGCCTGGTGGCACAGGTCATCAAGTGCCTTACGCAGGCCTTCCTCACCCTTTGCCATCTCAAACACGATAGGCAGTTTCTTGGTGTTAAAGCCCTTGTAGCGGATGTTACAAAGTATGTCAAGTTGTGTATTGGTCAGTACTGGTTGTGGCAGACGGACCATTTTACAGTTCGATGCATCGGGCGTCAGGATGTTCGTTCCTACGGCGCCGATGTATTCTGTCAACGACATTACGAGTTCCTCGCGGATGGGGTCGATGGCAGGGTTCGTCACCTGTGCAAACTGCTGACGGAAGTAGTTGAACAGCACCTGTGGACGGTCAGAGATGACTGCCAGCGGGGTGTCGTTACCCATCGCAGCTACAGGCTCCTGTCCGGCTGTGGCCATAGGGATAATCGTCTTATCGATATCCTCCTGACCAAATCCGAAGGTCACCAGCTTCTGCTGCAAGTCGCTCACGCCATTGTCAACCTTACGGCCGCTCTTCAACTTCTCCAACTGCACGCGGTTTTCGTTCAGCCACTCGCGATAGGGATGCGCCTTAGCCAACTTCTCCTTGATTTCGCCATCGTAGTATATCTTACCTTCCTGGGTGTCAATCAGCAGAATCTTACCAGGCTGCAGACGACCTTTCGATACCACATCGCCGGGCTCGAAGTCCATCACGCCAACCTCAGAGGCAACTACCATCATACCGCTCTTCGTAATGGTATAACGACTGGGTCGCAATCCGTTTCTATCTAGCATACCACCTGCATAGCGGCCATCGCTGAACAGCAGTGCAGCGGGACCGTCCCACGGCTCCATCAGGATAGAGTGATACTCGTAGAAGGCTTTCAAATCTTCTGAAATCGGGTTCTTGTCGTTAAAGCTCTCAGGCACCAGGATGGCCATGGCCTGTGGCAGTGGGAGTCCGCTCAACATCAGGAACTCAAACACGTTATCCAATGAGGCCGAGTCGCTCATACCGTCCTGCACGATGGGGCGCAGGTCTTTGATATTGCCCAATGCCTCGCTATTCAGCACACTTTCGCGTGCCTTCATCCAACCGCGGTTACCACGTATGGTATTAATCTCACCGTTATGTGCTAACAGGCGGAAAGGCTGGGCCAGTTTCCACTTGGGGAATGTATTCGTAGAGAAACGCGAGTGAACCAATGCCAGTCCGCTCGTGAAGTAGTCGTTCGACAGATCAGGGAAGTAGCGGCGCAGCTGTCCGCTGGTCAACATGCCCTTGTAGATGATATTCTTGTTCGACAGCGAGCAGATATAGAAGTCATCGTTGTCAATACGGTTCTCTATACGTTTACGTACCTTATATAATACGCGCTCAAACGCTTTTTCTTCTTCGACAGGGTTGTAGTCACTCCCCTCCATAACAGGGAGAGGCTGGGGGGTGGGTCCCCTCTTCACAAAAATCTGCTTGATGTCAGGCTCCACTTCGCGAGCTGCAGCGCCGAGCACTTCGGGGTTCGTTGGCACCGTGCGCAAGTGCATAAGGGTGAGTCCCTCGCGCTCAATCTCCTCGATCATCACGCTCAGAATCTCCTGCTGCGCCTTCTCGTCTTTGGGCAGGAATACCAATCCTGTACCATACTTACCCTTTTCAGGCACAGGAATGCCCTGCAACAGAATAAACTCATGTGGAATCTGTACCATGATACCAGCACCGTCGCCGGTCTTGTCGCGCGTCTCAGCGCCGCGGTGCTCCATGTTTTCCAGCACCTTCAGTGCATGGTCAACCAAATCATGGCTCTTGCCGCCGTGGATGTTTACCACCATACCTACACCACAAGCATCGTGCTCGTAGTCTGGTTGATAGAGACCTTTCTGCATCCTCCTTTTTTCTTGTGTACTCATTTTTGTTTGAAGTTTACATTTTGTCATATTATCCTTATTTTTACTTACACTTTGTATCTTTTCGGCTGCAAAGGTAATTCAAAAAGATATTGTACACAAATACCTACTTACTTTTTTATCCCCGAACAATTGTACTTATGACAATTTGTAACGAAACGATAGCTTTTTACGACAAAGTGATAACAAAATGACGTTATTTTCTTTCTTCTTCTTTACAAAGTGTCAAATTCAGAATGTTTTTATAAACAAAATGATAATATTTCTTTTTTCTTTCTTGCAAAACGTCGTACCTTTGCAGCGGATTATTTCAAAGTGTAACCAAATAAAAGTAAAAAGATTATGGAAGCATTAAGATTTCAGGTTGTCGGCGAGGCTTTTAAAAAGAAGCCCCTCGACGTAAAAGCGCCCACTGAGAGACCTTATGAGTATTTTGGAAAGAAGGTCTTCAACCGCGAGAAGATGTATAAGTACCTGCCAAAACAGGTATATGAAAAGATGATTGACGTGATGGACAATGGTGCCCGTCTGGATCGTGACATCGCTGATGCCGTAGCTGCCGGCATGAAGCAGTGGGCTGTAGAGAACGGTGTTACCCACTATACTCACTGGTTCCAGCCTCTGACTGAGGGAACTGCCGAAAAGCATGACTCGTTCATCGAGCACGACGGCAAGGGTGGTATGGTCGAGGAGTTCACCGGCAAACTGCTCGTTCAGCAGGAGCCTGACGCCTCTTCATTCCCCTCTGGTGGTATCCGTTCGACTTTCGAGGCCCGCGGCTACTCGGCTTGGGATCCTACATCACCTGTGTTCATTATTGACGATACCCTGTGTATCCCCACCGTATTTATATCCTATAGTGGTGAGGCACTTGACTATAAAGCACCGCTGTTGCGTGCCCTGCATGCTGTCAATGTGGCTGCTACGGAGGTTTGTCACTACTTCGATCCCACAGTGAAGAAGGTTCAGAGCAATCTTGGTTGGGAGCAGGAGTACTTCCTCGTAGACGAGGGCCTCTATGCAGCCCGTCCTGACCTGTTGCTGACGGGTCGCACGCTGATGGGTCACGACTCTGCTAAGAACCAGCAGATGGACGACCATTACTTCGGCGCCATTCCTGAGCGTGTCGCTGCCTTCATGCGCGACCTTGAGATTCAGGCCCTAGAGTTGGGTGTTCCCTGTAAGACACGTCATAATGAGGTAGCTCCTAACCAGTTTGAGCTGGCTCCTATCTTTGAGGAGACCAATCTTGCTGTTGACCATAACATGATGTTGATGTCGCTGATGAAGAAAGTGGCTCGCAAACACGGTTTCCGTGTACTGCTTCACGAAAAGCCATTTGCAGGCATCAACGGTTCTGGTAAACACAACAACTGGTCGCTCTCTACCGATAACGGCATTCTGCTGCATGCACCTGGTAAGACTGCTGAGGCCAACCTGCGCTTTGCTACGTTTATTGTTGAGACGCTGATGGGTGTTTACAAGCACAACGGTCTGCTGAAGGCTTCGATCATGAGTGCTACCAATGCTCACCGTCTGGGCGCCAACGAGGCACCTCCCGCCATCGTCAGCTCGTTCCTCGGCAAGCAGGTTAGCGAACTGCTCGACCATATTGAGAAGGCCGACAAGGATGATATTCTGGCTATGGCTGGCAAGCAGGGTCTGAAGATGGATATCCCCGAGATTCCTGAATTGCTCATCGACAACACCGACCGTAACCGTACCTCTCCATTTGCCTTTACCGGTAACCGTTTTGAGTTCCGTGCCGTCGGTTCTGAGGCCAACTGTGCATCGGCTATGATTGCCCTGAACAGTGCTGTCGCTGAGGCTTTGGCTGACTTCAAGAAGCGAGTTGATGCCAAGATTCCTGAGTTCGAGAAGAAGCTCAAAGGCACTGAGCACAGCGCTAAGTTCCATGCCATCATCGACGTGCTGCGCGAGGATATCAAAACCTGTAAGCCCATCCGCTTCGACGGTAACGGCTACTCTGACGAGTGGGTTGTTGAGGCTGAAAAGCGTGGCTTGGATGTTGAGAAGTCATGTCCGAAGATTTTCGAGCGTTACCTCGACAAGGAAAGCATTGACATGTTCGAGAGCCTGGGTGTCATGACTAAGAAGGAACTGGAGGCCCGCAACGAGGTGAAGTGGGAGACCTACACCAAGAAGATTCAGATTGAAGCCCGTGTACTGGGTGACCTGTCCATGAACCATATCATCCCTGTTGCTACACACTATCAGAGTCAGTTGCTGAAGAACGTTGGCAACATGGCAGTCATCTTCCCTATCGACACTGCCGACAAGCTCTCTGCCCGTAACAAGAAGATTATCCAGGAGATTGCTGAGCGCACTTCTGCTATCGAAAAGGGTGTTGAGGAACTTGTTGAGGCTCGTAAGAAAGCCAACAAGATTGACGATGAACACAAGAAGGCCATTGCCTACCACGACAATGTAGAGCCCAAACTCGACACGATTCGTTACGAGATTGACAAGCTCGAACTGATTGTCGATGATGCACTCTGGCCACTGCCTAAATATCGTGAGCTGCTATTCATTAGATAAATTTGAAGTTTGCAAGTAAGCGAAAGCAGAATCCAAGTTTACTTGGTTCTGCTGAGCGAGAGCAAACTCGAACGAGAGTTCAAGTTTGCAGTGAGCTAAAAGCAGAACATGATTCGCTTTAGCTATGAGACTCGATGCTGTGATAGCTTCGAGTCTTTTTTTATAAGTAAGGTAGTGGCTACGGAAACGAGGTGGCAATTTTGTTAGAATTGGCAACCCAAAGAAAAGAAAGAGTGCCGTAACCTACTTAGTTACAGCACTCTTTTCTTTTAAGCCTAGTACCCAGAGCCGTGCTATTCTCGAACCAATTTTTACACGACCTTGATGTGCTTTGGGAACTCCACGAGTGGATGCCAGACCCAACAAACCCCACGTATTGTAAAAGGTAAATCGCCATAGGTGGCTGGGAAGTCCCTACCTATGGGGGTATGGGTCTATGTGTCCTCTTTGCATTTTTTTATTCCTACTTTATAGTAGGCATACAACCGTTTGCTAAATAAATTCTACCAGCCTAATGAAACATTTATTTCGCTACTATACTTACTTTTTCTGACTAACGTAATATTTATATTAAAAGAACTAATACTATGAAAAGACAATTCAGAGATTTGCGTGACGATACCAAGATGCGTATCTCACAGAGCTTGAAGGGTCGCAGTTTTAGCGACAGCCACAAACAAGCCATCAGTGACGCAATGCGTCAGTATTGGGCAACTATACCATATCGCCCAAGTGAAAATAACGAGAGTAATGACCAAAACGATGAAACGAGTATGTAGCAGACCTATCCAACTCGATGCACTGACTATCTGCTATGAGGTCGTGCATCCTTACTACTATGAACAACTAAGCACCCTTGACTATGGCGATTGCCTTGATATGGACGAGTTCAGACTATATAGGACAGAGGGCAGATACTTCGATAACGTTTATACCATTCGATTGGATAACGGCACACATGATATTGAGTGGGGCTATTTGAAGTTCAACCTTGCACGAGGTGACGAACAGAGCAACACCCATACCAGCGGAAATCGCAAGATTTGGTTCAGCCTCAACAATGAAACACTCTACTCAAAGGACACCTATTTTCTGACCTACATTGAGCAGAGACTTGGGCTGGAGTTCCACAACGTGACGAGCCTTGACCTCGCACTTGACACACCATTCAGCGTTAGTCCACTTGTCAAAGCATACCTGCACAACAAAGACGTGACAACTATCTTGAACGGCAAACGCATCATTGACAGAGACGAGGACAGACCAGAAATCTCGTACACGTTTAGCGGTAGCCTCAACAAGCAAGACAAGTACAAGACGGTGAACATCAAACAACGCAACGCCATTAAGGACAAGAGCAAAGGCATAACGGTACTAACATACGACAAGGCTGCAGAGATTGGCAACGCCTCTGATAAGCAGTATATATTAGAGCACTACGGCAATCCTAAGAGGCTCTACCGTACTGAGGTGCATCTGAACGCAGAGGACATCAAGAACTATGTCGAGCGTATAGACATTCAATATACACCTCTTATTCTATTCGATGAGGCTGTTCTTGAAGGTATGTTCTTTCATTACCTTGGGAGCGTAATACGGTTCCAAAGCCGCAAGGTCGATGCCAGTTGGGAGCACCTCTTAGGACGCTCGTAGGATTATAACAACCACCCCTACCGATAGAGCCTCAACGAGTCTATACCTTATTATATATAAGGAGAAACGTGTCAATTTAAAAATGTATCAATGTAATCAATAAATCATATCGAGAACATTGATACATTTGTATTAATCTAACTTAAAAGATTATTCACAAACAGGACGAAAAGATTGACCAAGATAATTTTCACACCCATCAAATTGGAATGTGCCATCTGCATTTATATCCATATCCATATATCCATAGGAATGCAATGATACGCCCATATCACCAGACCAAATACTTCCATGGTGGTCTTTTTGATTAATAGTATTTCCTCTCCTATATCCAGCATAAGGGATGAAAATAGAATTACCATTAGGTCCAGTTACCTTACTCCCTTTAACATTGTCAATAATAATATTCTTTTCCCAAGTACAGCTTTCTTTTAATTCCTTAATTTCGTTAGTAGTAGGTAAACGCCAATTCCTACCCCATTTTACATGTGCGAGGTCGTATTCCGTTCCACAAATGCTCTCGCCATTCTTGAAATAATAGTCACCATAAGATGTAGAAGTCTTCAATCCCGTTGGGTCACCAGCACCATACAAACCGCCATAATCTGCTATCTTGGATGCTCCCACATTCCAACTTGCCCATTTCACACTTAGACCAAGGTCAACAGCATCGGCTACACGTCCGAAACCTTCTATCTCTCGATTGGGTTCATTACCTTCTTCCATTGGTGGCACGTCAAAACCATTCGATATGCTATTGTAAACGTAATACTTACCTTTCTCAAAGTTCAGATTGCCCGTAAAGATTTTGAACTCTGCATTATCAGTGTATTTGCCCAAGATGTATGCATCATTCTTCTTAGGCACATCATAGAGAGTGTTATTTACAAAGGCATACTTGTAGGTGCTGAATGTAAAGAATGAAGCAAGGGCAGAGCCGTTGAAGTTCTGCAAGGTCTGAATCTTCTCATTGTTGAATATCAGTAATGAGCAGTCGTATTTAGCATGAAGGATAATAACGTTGCTTGTTATGCTTATATCAATCTGTTCATCGAAGGTGAACGAGCACTTTTCTTGTATGTTATCTCCATCGGCAGTTGATTTGCCAACGACTCTATAGGTGCCAGTACGGAGAGTTAACAAGTCGTGACTATTCCACTTTCCTTTGAACGTATAGACAACACCACTACTAACTTCTGTTAGAGTCAATTCAAACGAGGGAGCAACCAAATCACCTGTTTTTATTTTCTGATAAAACTCATCGAATACTTCTGCATTTGTTTTGGCTCCACGTGTCATCATATCACCCGTTGAAGTGTCTAACGTATAAACAAAGTACACTTTCACTTCATTGGAAGTGGCAGGGTTCGGCGTTTCATTATTTGCATCATCACCACCACAAGAAACAAAACACACTCCAAAGATGCTCATTACTAGCACCATTAATTTTGATAATAGTTTCCTCATACGTTTTAGATTTAAATTATTAATATCAATTAGCCCTATTGGTCGAATTAAGACAGAATAAGAGACGTGGACTATTCGCTCTATCTGATTCTGAGGTCTTCGACTACCTATCACTCAAATACGGAAATAAGCCCACGCCAAGCGTGAGCATCGCTTTCATTCCGATGAGTGATTTTTGAAAGTGTCGAAGTTTCAGAATCACAGAATTAAGCAGACGCTTCTTTTCTATATGTCTTTTATCAGTTCTATGTCATAGGCAAATATTTTTAAGTTCGACTGCAAAGATAGTAAAAATAACTTATGCTACAAAGAAATCTTTTATTTTTTGTTCAATAGTCTATCAAGTTCCTCTCTGCTGTTGAATTGATATACTCGTTCAGCTATCCTTATGAACCCCTCAACATCATCAATAGGTTCAAATAGGCTTTTTAGTGATACTCCCAGAGCGATGGCAATCTTTTGAATCGTATCGAGGCGAGCGTTACCATTCAATGCCCTCGTTAGGGATGCTGGGTCAATACCCATATCCGATGCAAGGTCTTTCATCTGTTTACCTTGCTCCTTGCATAACCTCCTTACATTGTCTGCCAATATCTTACTCATACGTGAAATTTTGGAGCAAAATTAGTCATAATTGTCTTAAAATACAAATTATTTTAGAATTATTAGTAAAATAAATCAATTATTACTTGCAGGATTCTTAACTTTTTTGTATCTTTGCAGAGTAAATAATTAACGTGTATATCAATTATGAGTAAAATTTGCATCTTTGCCAGAGTTAGTACCAACGTTCAAGACTACGAGCGTCAAGTCAATGAACTTACTGCCCTCGCCCAGCATAATGGTTGGAGCGTTGAGGCTGTCTTCTGCGAGAAGATTAGTGGTGCCAAGAAGAATGCCGAGCGTAAGGAACTGAATCGTATGGTAGAGTACGTTCAGCAGCATAATATTAATAAGGTGGCAGTGACAGAACTTTCACGTCTTGGACGTGACACGCTGCAAGTGTTGGAAGTGATAGAACATTTCAACAAGTTAGGCATCAGCCTCTACATTCAGAACTATGGTATCGAGACACTGACCGCCGACGGTGAGGTCAATCCGATGTCTCAGTTCCTCATCACCATCTTAGCAGAGGTGGCAAGGATGGAGCGCAAGACCATCCGAGAGAGGGTCGAGAGCGGTTACAAGAACTTTAGAGCCAATGGTGGCAAGGTTGGACGCAAGGAGGGCTATCGCAAGAGCGAGGCTGATATGCGAGAGCAGTATGCCGAGGAAATACGCTTGTTACGCAAAGGCATCAGCCTCAGAAACATCAGCAAAATTACGGGTACGAGCGTCAACACCGTACGCAAGTGTCAAGCACTTATTTAAAATTTGTTAACGAAAAATTTGGAATTGTGAAATATTTTGTATATCTTTGCAATGTTCGAACAACTCAGCTGAGTCCAAAAAATAGAGGAGGTGAAAGCCCTCCAGACCCTAAGTGTAGGGTGGAAAATAAGTGTCTTTCGAGACATATAGTAAATTATTAAGAAAGTGTTACCACTTAAATATTGTAAGAAAATTCTGAACAAAGGAAACAGAAAGTATAGCGAAGAAGAAATAAGAATTATAAGGGAATTTCTTTACTTTAGCGCAGAAATAGAAAATAACGACTTAAAAGCTGAAAAAGATGAATGTAATAATTTATTGTAGGGTTAGCTCAGACGAGCAAGCGGAAGGTTCAAGTCTTGACGTTCAAGAGGAGCGTCTGACAGCATACTGTGAACGCAAAGGGTACGACATCGTTGACGTACCTCATCGTGAAGATGAAAGTGCAAAAACTTTTGAAAAGAGACCTGTTATTCAAGGTATCATGAAATACATTCGTAAGCATCGAGGACAAGTAGACAAACTTCTCGTGTTGAGATGGAACAGATATTCACGAGACCTCTTTAGTGCTTGTGCCAACATGGACTCACTAAGGAAGTTAGGAGTAGAGGTTAATTCAATAGAAGAACCATTAGACTATAGTTCTGCAAGCTGGCCAACGCAGTTAGGACTATATATAGGCATGGCGCAAGGTGACAACATAAGCCGTTCCAAAGCTACCATTGACGGCATACGTGGAACATTAAAGAAAGGTCAATGTGCAAACAAAGCCCCACGAGGATATAAGAACGTGCGCATCAGCAAACACAATACCCACGTAGAGATAGACGAAGCTAAAGCCGATATGGTGCGTACAGCTTTTAAGGAGGTCGCCAAAGGTGTTGAATCGCCTTGTCGCATACGCAGAAGGTTATGCCCACAAATTCCTGAGAGTTCTTTCTTCGACATGTTACGCAATGTTTTCTACATAGGGAAAATTAGAATACCTGCATACAAGGACGAGAAAGAACAAGTAGTAGATGGCGTACACGAACCGCTCGTAGACGAGGAAACTTTTTACAAGGTGCAAGACGTCATAGATGGCAAGCGTAAGAAATCACCGAAACTGAACAAGGCAATTAATCCAGACCTATACCTTCGTAAGTATCTTGTCTGCCCTATATGTGGTCACTCTCTCACAGGTTCAACAAGTAAGGGAAATGGTGGCAGATACACATACTACCATTGCTCTAATGATGGGAAGCACCTTCGTAAGAGTGCTGACGAGGTGAACGAAGGATTCGCCAAGTATGTAGGTGGGCTTAAGCCTAATGATGCCGTACTGAACCTCTATCGTGAAGTGTTACAAGACCTACAAGGAGAACACACCAAGGATGCCAAGCGTAAGGTTGAGGCTCTTAAAAAGGAGGTGAAAGATACAGAAGAGCTGTTGGCTGCGATAGACGAGAAGTTAGGTAGGGGAACTATAAACGAGAAGACTCACGAGCGTATAGCTGAGAGGTATCTACAAAGAATAGAGGAACTAAAACAGCAGATAGCAATTCTTTCAGAAGGACGTAAGGATGTACGAGACAAGATAGACTTTTCGGTAAATCTCATCAATAATTTAACTAAAATTATGATGGATGCACCTGTTAAAGTGAAATGTAAGCTACTTGGTTCGATGTTTTACGATAAAATCGAGTATGACGGGAAAAATTATCGAACCAAGAATTACAACCAAGTACTTGACCTCATCTTCCATGAAACCAACAAGTTACGAGGGTACGAAAAAGGGGAATCCGAAGATTCCCCCACTTTCTCATCGAAAGTACCCAGACCCGGGCTCGAACCGGGATGGGTTGCCCCACTGGTGTTTGAGACCAGCGCGTCTACCGATTCCGCCATCTGGGCTTAAGCGGGTGCAAAGTTACAAATAATTTGTGAATTACAAGCAATGAATCTTGAATTTTTTTTAAAAATATGTATTTTTCTTGCTTTTTCTTGTTTTTTTAGCAAATATTTTCGTACTTTCGCAGCGTGATTTTAAATCTATACGTGATATAACATGAAAATCAGCAATCAGAATTACTGCATTATCCTTGCTGGTGGCATGGGTAGAAGGCTGTGGCCTGTAAGCAGGAAGGAATATCCGAAGCAGTTCCTGGATTTTTTTGGCACGGGTCGTACCCAGTTACAAACAACCTATGACAGATTTGCTCGCCTGTTGCCTACCGAGAATATATATGTATGTACGTGTAAGGATTACGTGCATTTGGTAAAAGAACAGTTGCCTGACCTGACGGACACGCGTATCCTGGTGGAGCCTGTCCATCGTAATACAGCACCCAGCGTGGCATGGGCTAATATGCGCATCAAGCGTATCAACCCCGATGCCAACATCGTGATTACGCCTTCCGACCAGATGGTGATGAACGAAGAGAAGTTCGAGCGCAGCCTGGAGACCGGTCTCGGCTATGTGAGCGAGAACGACGTGTTGCTGGCTATGGGCGTACGTCCTACCCGTCCAGAGCCAGGCTATGGCTATATCCAGTTAGGCGAAATGAGTTGCAAACCTGATGTGTTTTGTGTCAAGTCGTTTACGGAGAAACCCGAACGCGAGTTTGCCACCATGTTTATGGAGAGTGGCGAATTCTACTGGAATACGGGAATCTTTATCTCTAACTCACGCCACCTGACCAACTGCTTTGAGGATATTTTCCCCACTGTGCTGCGCAACCTGAAATTTGACATGCCCAACTATACCTACGAGGAGGAGTTAGAGTACGTTGCACAAAACTATCCGCGCTATCCTAACTTGTCATTGGACTATGCCATTTTAGAACAGAGTCGTTGTGTCTATGTGATGAAATGCGATTTTGGCTGGGCCGACCTGGGTACTTGGCATGCCATCTACGAGTGTATGACTAAGACGCCTGACGACAATGTGATGCTGGATACGGAGGTGTTGCTTGAAGACTCGACGAATAATATCATCCGACTGCCTAAAGGTAAATTGGGCGTCATCAGCGGCCTGGATGGCTACATCATAGCCGAAGAGGGTAACGTGCTGCTCATCTGTAAGAAAGGCGACTCGTCGGCATTGGTGCGCAAGTATGTCAATGAGGTGCAGCTGAAATACGGCGAAGAGTTTATTTAGATTAAACATTAAAGATTAAACATTAAATTCGCTTCGCTCAGAAACATTAAAAATTAAACATTAAAATGCTGCAAAATGCTGAAATTTAATGTTTAATCTTTAATCTTTAATATTTAATGTATATTGACGCGGAGTTGTAGCAGGATGTCTGTCATGGATGACTGGGCTATTTGCTGCAATCCGCTACCGATGATGGAACGGTCAAAATAATTGGTCGTTCCATATTTTATGATGGCAGTCAGTCGCTGTCCGACGGCAGCTGTCAGCATCAGCGAATGGCGCAGACCGTGACCATAGTAGGCTGGAAATGAAAAGTCGTACTGCACGGAACGTTCGTATTGATAGAGACGGGCATCGTAGCTGTCTGTGCGGAACCATCCGATATGGCCATCCATTGTCAGCCAACGCCATCGCCACGTGGCATGCTGACCGAGCATGATGCCCTGTTGCCAGACGTGATCGGCCCACGTACAGACCGCATCGGCTTGCGACTGTAGTGACAGTTGAGACGAAAGGTTGATGGTGGAACGTAGGCGCAGGCGGTGTTCCGGCTGGTTCAGCAAGCGCTGTTTCTCGCTGTCGTCACGTTGTCGGATACGCATTCGGTAACGTGCTTCAAGGTTCCATTTCTGTCCATTGTAACAGGTAGCCAACAAGGCGTCGAACGCATCACTGGGCAGGTTGACCTGATAGCGTGGAAAACTGAAGTGCGCATAGTCCACATAGCCCTGCAGCAGCCAAGTCCTGCCGGGTTGCCACTTGGCACCCAGATAGGCACCGTGCTCATTCTGCACACTGCTGCCCTCCCCGAAACTCTTGGCATGCAGGGCCGTATAGCGCTTGTCGTAATAACGGTGCAACAGCATGAGTGTCAGTGCATCCGTAGCCCGAAAGTTGATGGTGTTGATGGTGGCTAAGGCGCCTTGATGGTTGAGAGCCGTCTCGCCCGACACGCCCCATCGGCTGGTGTTATAGCCATAGTCCACGCTGACGTTGGTAAAGTCTGATCCCGAAGCAGCATAGCGTTTGTAGAGCACCTGTTGGGGAACCAGCTGACGGTTGAGGTGGGTATATACCATATTCAGATTGACGTGGAAGGTGCCTTGCCGGTAGCCGACACTGCCCCCGAAGTCAGTCTCATGGGCGTTGCTTTTCTTACTCAGCTCCGTCTTTGTACGATGATAGCCGTCGTGCAACAGGGTACGGGCCGTCCCGTCCTCGTTCAGCGTGGCATCCAGCGGTCGGTACGAGGCAAAGGCCGTCAGTCGCCAACGGTCAGCCACACGTACCGTAGCCGCCACGCCCTGCAGATAGTTGTCCTGCGAACGGGAGGCATGGGCTGTCAGCATGTGGGTGGAGCGTCCCATCGATTGCAATGTGGCTAACTTGCCCAGACTGAAGGCGTTGTTCATGACCAGTCCCATACCCATCTGGACGCGATACATGCCGAGGTTCAGCTCCTCAAGTCGTCCCATGTTGCGTAGTTGCAGGTAGTAGCTGTAGTGGTCGTAACCCATTCGGTTCTTGTCCGAGAAGAATGGTTCGCCGCCATCCTGGGCTGCCGTGAGGCCAAACTTGATACGGTCGTTATAGTTGAACTGATAGCGGATGTCGTGTCGGTATTTGTAGCCCAGATAGCCAGAACCGTCTGACACCACATCGCCTTTACGATTGTAGAGGGGAATCTTGCCACTGGCCACCAGTTTGTGACGTCCGTATCTGGCAACATCGCTCAGCTTCGGCCATACACGTCGAGGTTTTTCCGGACCAACATACACAAAGTGTTCCAATAGCTGACGGGTATGGAAGTCGAGACTGCCAATCATCTTCAGTTCACCGATTGAACGGATGGGCGCATAGCGATAGACGTAAGCCACTATCTCTTCCACCTGGTTGACGGAAAGGAACGGCAACGCCTCCAGTTCCTCGCGGGTTGCCTGATTCAGGTTGATGGGCGAAGCAGCCGCTTCTGCCAGCTGTTCCATCATTGCCTCACCATACCCCTCTTCCATATCTTCTATGGTCATCCATTGCCGAAAATCATCCTGCCAACTATCTTGGCTATAGACACCTATGGGCCACAGAAAAGCCAGTGCCAATATCAAATACCTTATCATAACGGCTTGCAAAGGTACAATAATTAGACGAAATTGCAAAATAAGATAGAAGCAGGTCACCTTTTTGTCGACGAAACAGCAAAAAATGAAGAGAAATGTTTGGCATTTTAGGTTTTTTGCGTAATTTTGCAGCCATAAATAAAAGATGATCTGAATCAGGACAGGTATAAATGAGAAAATATTCTTTGATTCTTGTTGTGGTATCCGCCATTCTTCTCGAAGCGATGGGGGCTGCACAATATTTTATGGCCACTTATGGAACTGAGGACCAGTTACTGTCCAAAGCAAACCATGATATGGTAGAGAGTCAGCGGGTAGCTGCCGTGAAGAGCGAGGTGGAGACTGCCTTACGCAATATTAAAACAGCGGTGGAAATGAGTATCACTAACCCCAAAGGCTACTACCGTATCGCTGCAGGTTTGGTTAAAAACAATCCACACATAGTGGGTGCAGGCGCTGCTTTCCGTCCCGACTATTTCAAGTCACAGGGGTTGGCAAAATTGTATGCTCCCTATGTCTACGACCGGCAACCCGACGTAAAAGCCAAGAAAAAGAAAACCATTGAGCCGATGTTGACAGCTACCTTGTTGCCTTTCGACTATACCACCCGGGAGTGGTATGGTAAAACGATTGAAAACAGCCAGAGTATGTGGACACAACCCTACCTTGACCAAGGAGGTACCCACATTATCATGTGTACCTATGTGATGGCAATTCAAGATCGCTCTGGCATGACGGTCGGTGTATTCTATGCCGACGTGCCCATGGAGGATGTGTCAGTGTTATTGATGGATCTTCAGGAGGGTATTACAGAAAGCCGTACTATATTATTCATTATCCAACTCTTCAGCCTGTTGGTTATCGGCTTTATTGTATGGCTTGCTGTCAGAGCTTTCCGTCGCTATAAGGACCAATACGTTGACCCGGAAAAGGATCATCTTGTTGAACAATTGGCAAAACTACGTGAGGTGAATACGCGTCTGACGAAACGCAATCAGGAACTGGCCGGTAAATTGGCAGACATGCGGCAACGTATGGCCGACGTCAGTCAGACGACGGATACCGAAACCAATTGGTATAGATAAAAAATAGGAGCAATCCAATTTAGAGAAGATTATGGAATCGAAACTGGTTATTTATAATACGCTGACACGGCAGAAAGAGCGTTTTGAGCCGTTGCACGCCCCCAATGTGGGTATGTATGTTTGTGGTCCCACGGTTTATGGTGACCCCCATTTGGGACATGCCCGTCCCGCTATCACCTTTGACTTGGTGTTCCGCTATCTGAAGCACTTAGGCTATAAAGTACGCTATGTGCGTAACATTACCGATGTCGGACACTTGGAACACGACGCCGACGAAGGAGAAGACAAGATTGCCAAGAAGGCCCGTCTGGAGCAGTTGGAGCCCATGGAGATAGCGCAGTACTACACCAACCGCTACCATCTGTATATGGATGCGCTGAACGTGTTGCGTCCAAGCATTGAGCCGCATGCTACGGGTCATATCATTGAACAGCAGCAGTTGGTACAGCAGATCCTCGATAACGGCTTTGCCTACGAGTCGAACGGATCTGTTTACTTCGACATTGAAGCGTATAATAAGAAGTATAAGTACGGAATCCTCTCAGGACGAAGCCTTGAGAATATCAAAGATGCCTCGCGCGATAACCTTGACGGTGTTGGCGAGAAGCGCAATCAGGCCGACTTCGCCCTGTGGAAGAAGGCACAGCCTGAACACATCATGCGCTGGCCCTCACCCTGGAGCGACGGCTTCCCTGGCTGGCACTGTGAGTGTACTGCCATGGGCCGTAAGTATTTGGGCGAGGAGTTCGACATTCACGGCGGCGGTATGGACCTCATCTTCCCCCACCACGAATGTGAGATAGCTCAGGCTCAAGCCTCAATGGGGCACCCCGCTGTGAAGTATTGGATGCACAACAACATGCTGACCATCAACGGTCAGAAGATGGGCAAGTCGTACAATAACTTCATCACGCTGGAGCAGTTCTTTACGGGTAATCATCCGTTGTTGGAGAAGGCCTACTCGCCCATGACCATCCGCTTCTTTGTGCTCTCGGCTCACTATCGTGGCACGGTGGACTTCTCGAACGAAGCCCTGCAGGCTGCCGAGAAGGGTTACGAGAAACTGATGAATGCCATCAACGATTTAGAGCGCATTCAGATTTCGTCTGAATGCGATGCTGAGACAGAGAAGGTCGCGAAGAACCTGCGCCAAAAGTGCTATGACGCGATGAACGACGACCTAGCTACACCACAGGTCATTAGCAACCTCTTCGAGGCTTGTACCACCATCAACAAGCTCGTTGACCACAAGGCCACTATTTGTGCCGACTGCCTGAAGGAATTGAAGGAGGTGATGAATCTCTTTGCCTTCGACATCCTCGGACTCAAGGCCGATAGCGCTGGTTCTAACGATGCTCGCGAGGAAGCTTTCGGCAAGGTTGTCGATATGGTGCTCGACCTGCGTGCAAAGGCCAAAGCCAATAAGGACTGGGCCACCAGCGATCAGATTCGTGACGCACTGGCCGCAGCCGGCTTCGAGGTCAAGGACACCAAGGACGGTGTTACTTGGAAGCTGAATAAATAAAAGCTTCTTTCGTCAAATACAATGCTATCATGTCTTTCCACATCTTACGGACAGACATATACACTAATCCATCGTGGGGGCCTTTGGGTCCCCATGAGTTTTTCATGATGTAATAGGGACGGCCTGCCTCGTCATGTGCCATGCCTACAATGCACATGGCATGACCGCGACTCTCCCAGCACACGGGATGACGATGGCTCAGGGCACGGTCAATATGGTGGCGTAGCGTGTCGAGTGGCAGGTTCAGCAACCGGTTCTGCTCCCAGTTGTCGGGCACGGGCACTACAATTTTCTTGTTATACGGTGAATCGGGAAAGCACGTCAGCGACAGATATTCGTCTGGTGCACAGACAGAGTGGGCAAACTCCCAAGGCGTATATCTGGCACCGAGCATAAAGACCCATTTGGGCGTAGGCAACTCGTCGGTGGCATCGTCGGGCAGCACGTCGTACGGTACAATGCCATACTTCTGTATCATGTTCAGCAGCGTTTGGCCCATGGCGCGTTCTTTAGAGGTGAGAGGTGAGGGGTGAGAGGTGAGTTCCGTCTTGAGCATGCGTCCGATGTAAACGGGCGACAGGTTGACAGAGTCGCCTCTTACCAGATGTTCCGTCTCTATCGTAGCCAGCATAGCGTAAGCCCAGCAGAGTTCCGACTTACCCTGATTCTTCACGGGCGTCATGGGCAACAACAGGTCGTTGGTAAAGGTGTGCTGCTGCTTACGACTGCATGCCGCAAACAGTATCAGAGTTGCTAAAAGGAATATCCATCTTGCTTTCATGGCTGCAAAGATAATAAATAATTAAGAGTTTAGAGTTATGAATTAAGAAAATTTGGGTATCTTTGACTTCGTCGAAGATGGCTACATCTCGGAAAAACTCAAATAAATTTGGTTTTTCACTCGATTTGCACTATCTTTGCAGGCGAAACATTTGAATTAACGACGATGAAGAAACTGTTTTTAATTGCGATTAGTTGTCTGCAATTAGCTTTGACTATAGAGGCTTTAGCTGCACCGCCATTGCGTGTGCTCATGCCCATGCGATTGGCCGACGGCAGTGTGGTGATGCCGGCAAGTGTTAATATGGCGCCATTGTCACTGGAGGGTTGCTGTGCAGCGCCGGCGATGATAGGCGAGGGTAGTTATCTGCAGCATACGGGAAGTCCGCGTATACTGACCATTTTGGCCGCCTTTCAGGATGTCGGCTTTACGGTCAACGACCCCGTCAAGGCTTTCGAACAGTATCTGAATGGTGACAAACAGGAAGACTTGGGCAACCAGAATCAGTTGAATATGTCCAGTGTGCGCCAGTATTTTGAGACCAGCAGCCATCAGAAGTTTTCGCCCCGGTTCGATATCGTAGGTCCACTGACTCTTCCTCAGGATATGTCATATTATGGTGGAAAAGAGGAAAATGGTTCTGATGACAAGTTCTCTGATTTCTGCCGTGATGCCATGGAACTGGCCAAAGATCAGGTCAGCGACTGGAGCATTTATGACAACGACAAGGATGGCCGCATCGAGTTGGTATGTGTCATATTTGCCGGATACGGACAGAATCAGCAAGGTGGCAACAATACCCTTTGGGCCAAGGCCAGTTATCAGAATCTTAAATTGAATGACACACTGCGTATTTCGCGCTTTAACTGCTGTTCCGAATTGTTCCATCCCGATTCAAGATATTCGCATTACATTAACGGCACAGGCGTCTTCATCCACGAGATGTCGCATTGTATGGGACTGCCTGACCTCTATGCCACCAGGAGTACGGCATACGTCAACAACCAAGGTATGGAAATGTTTAGCATCATGGACTATGGGCTCTATAACCGCAATGGTTTTGCTCCTTTTACTTTTAATGCCTGGGAGCAGGAAGTGATGGGCTGGACGGAGATAGAGGAATTGAAGCCGACAGCAGATAGCCCGCAGCAAATTGCCGACCTGCTGCCGCTGATAGAAGGTGGTAAAGCCTATAAGGTGGTGAACGCTGACAACGACCGCGACTATATCGTGATGGAGAACGTTCAGAACCGCGGGTTCAACAAGTATGTTTACGGTCATGGCTTGTTGGTTTATCATGTCGATTATCCCAATAAAACCGTTAATATGACTGATGCGCCTAATAACAATCCGGGACATCCTGCTGTGGCTGTGGTGCCGGCGGGCGGGATGCTCATCAATAGCTACCTGCGTGGTAATGGTAAGCAGTATACCAGTGATGAATGGAAGATGACAGTGGAAGCAGGCGCTTTCCCTGGCACTAAGAACGTCACATCGCTTACCGACCAAATGCAGTTGCCCAACTATTGCTTGTGGAATGGTACGACAGCCAAAGCTACCGGATTCCAGCTCAACACCATCTCTGAGAACACAGAGACGGGAACTGTCAGTTTCGTCGTTGCTTCTGACGATCCGTCAAGTATAGACGATGTCAGATGGCTGAAGGCTGATGGCAGCAAAACCGTTTACGATCTGCAAGGACGTAAAATCCAGGGTAGTATGAAACCTGGCATTTATATTGTTGATGGCAAAAAGATATACGTGAAATAATAGAGTACGATGAAGCAGTTTAAAATCCGGATGTTCGCCGTCATCCTTACCCTTTGCGGCGCAATGAGTAGTTTCGCACAGGCTCCTGCACAGGCTCCCGACTTTACCCTCAACGATATCAATGGAAAGTCCCTTTCGCTGTCGTCCATGCGTGGCAAAGTTGTTGTGCTTGACTTCTGGGGTTCGTGGTGCGTTTGGTGCATTAGGGGCATACCCGATATGAAGAAGTATTACGAGAAATACAAGGGTAAGCTCGAGATTATCGGCATGGACTGTGGCGACAGTGATGAAAAATGGAAGGCAGCCGTCAAGAAGTACGAGCTGCCTTGGAAACATATTTATGTGCCTAAGAACTCAAATGTCTTGGACAACTATAAGATTAAGGGCTTCCCTACGAAAATCGTCATTGGGCCTGATGGCACGGTACTGAAGACTGTCGTAGGAGAATCCCCTGAGTTCTACGAATACCTCGACCAGTATTTCTTATAACCAGTTTAGGCAAACGAGATAGTGCCCTGGATAGGTTCTGAGGGTGGTACATCGTTCTCCTGCTGTGGAACCTCGCCGCTGGCTTGGCTGTAGATGCTGTCCAGTATCTCGCGTGTACGCTTGTAGGTTGGCGTTTGTTCGACGGCAGAGATGACGTCGTCGTTGTCCAGGTCCTCGGGACGAAACAGGTAGATGTGTGGACGACGCTTGTAGCGTTTCGACTGGCTGTCGCCGCCATAGTAGCGGTTACGACGGTCCTGGCGCTGAGCCTCGGCCTCCTGTTCGGCAGCAATACGTGTGGCCTCCTCCTGTGTATTGTGACGCTGGCGGTGACTGTTCATGCCGTCCACGCGGTCGATACCGAAGCCGGTAGCGAGGATGGTAACCTTGACCTTCTTGCCCAATTCGGGGTCAACGGCCAATCCCCACTTGATTTCGAAGTCGCCAAACTTAGCCATGAAGTCGTTGACGTCGTTCATTTCTTCCATCATGAGCGATTCCTTGCCGTCCTTGCCACCAGAGAACGAGATAGAGAGTAGGATCTTCTTGGAGTTGAAGACGTCGTTCTCGTTGAGCAGGGGTGAGTTAAGGGCGTCGTCGATGGCCTTCTTGACACGGCCTTCGCCTTCGCCGTAACCTGTTGACATGATGGCAACGCCTCCGTCTTTCAGTACGGTCTTCACGTCGTTAAAGTCGAGGTTGATGAGTCCGTGAACGGTGATAATCTCGGCGATAGACTTGGCAGCCACGCTGAGGGTGTCGTCAGCCTTACCGAAAGCGTCGAGCACGGTAAGTTCGGGATAGATTTCGCGCAGGCGTTCATTGTTGATGACCAAAAGGGCGTCGACATGCTTAGACATCTCCTCAACACCATCCAGCGCCTGGTCAATCTTGCGATCGCCCTCGAAACGGAAGGGGATGGTGACGATACCGACGGTCAGGATGCCCATCTCCTTAGAGATGCGGGCAATGACGGGGGCTGCACCTGTACCCGTACCACCACCCATACCTGCGGTGATAAAGGCCATACGGGTGCCGTCGCTAAGTACTTGCTTGATATCCTCCAGACTCTCCTCAGCGGCAGCGCGTGCCTTTTCGGGACGGTTACCGGCACCCAGTCCTTCCTTACCCAGTTGCAGATGGACGGGAACAGGCGAATCGTTGAGTGCCTGATTATCAGTGTTACACAATACGAATGAGACATCGTGGATGCCTTCGCGATACATGTGGTTAACGGCATTGCCGCCTCCTCCACCAACACCAATCACCTTGATGATGCTATTTTCTTTTGCGGGCTCGCCAAAGTCGAGCAATATGTTATTATCCATACTAATTCAATTTTCAATTATCAATTTTCAATTATCAATTAGGGCTTTAGCCCGCATTATTCTTCTTCCTTCACCATATCGGTAGCTTGCTGTTTCAGCCAGCGTCCGAACTTGCTCCAGGGGCTGTTCTCCTTACGGATACGTTCTGCCTCGCGAGCCTCGGCTTCAGCCTTCTCACGTTCGGCACGTTCTTCAGCCTCCTTCTTACGCTGAGCCTCCTCTTCGGCACGGCGAATTTCCTCGGCGGTACGTACTACACCAGCAGGCGTCTCGCTTGCCTGACGCGCGCGGCGCTGTTCGTAGGTCTCAGCGGGTTGAGGCTTCTGAGTGGCAAAGAGATCGCCGTTGGGGTCGATTTCACCGCCTGCACAGTTGATGTCGCCCTTAGCCAGCAGACCGAGCACGGTGTTCATCATGCCGTTATGGTCGTTGATGTCGTTAATATTGCTGGTGATGCTCTGGGTGACGAACTTGGCGATACGGATCTTGTCGATGTGGGTGTAGTTCTGGAAAGCTTTCTCGATGTTCTTCATATTTGAACCGCCACCGGTCAGGATGATACCACCAAGAAGTTTGTCGCAGTACTCTTCAGGAACCTGACACCAGACGTTGGCGATAATCTCCTCGACACGGCCCTCAACAATCTCGACGAATTTACGTACTTCTACCTGACGATCCTGGTCGATAGAGTATTTCATATTGTTGTCGATCTCATTGTTCTCGGTGTAGGCAGAGCCATACTTCTTCAGCATCTTCTCGGCATCCTGTTCCTCCATTTGCAGCGAGGCAATATCCTTACAGATATTGTTGAAGCCGAGAGGAATCACAGCTAGATGGCGCAGGATGTTTTTCGAGTAGACATTGACGGTTGTCGTATCGGCACCAAGGTCAACCAACGCACAACCAGAACGACGCTCGGTCTCGGTCAGTACGCTGTCGGCCAAGGCTAACGGTGCGAGATACATCTCGGCTACTTGGATACCAGCCGTCTCGAAGCACTTGTTCAGATTCTTGTAAAACGTCTTACGCTGCAGGATATTGAGGAAGTTGCCCTCGATACGCGCACATTGTACACCGACGGGGTCGAGCTGCAATTGTGAGTCGACTTTGTACTCCTGCACGGCGGCATCGAGGATCTCCTGGTCGGGATACTTCATGTTACGGTTAGCATCCATCAGTTCGATGACCATGTCCTGCGTCACCTGTGTGTCGCTGGGCAGGTCTTTGGCGATAACGTTGCGAATAGAGCGAATAGACTGTCCGCCTACACCCACATACACCTGCATAATGCTGGTTTTCAGCTGATTCTCCAGCTTGCTGACAATGGTGGTGATACATTGAGCAGTCTTGTCGATGTTGTAGACATACCCCTTGCGGATGCATGCCGTTGCGTTCTCCTTGACACAGGCCAGCACCTGAATGCTGCCGTCAAGGTTCTTGCGTCCTGCAATACCGGTCATCTTGGATGAACCCAGTTCGATTGCTACGATAAAATCCTTTGCCATATCTTATTATTTACCTATTTACTGTTTTACAATTTCCTTCTCTTACAAATGATTTGATTGTTGAACTCAATATTAATGTACGAGTACTTGTTCCAGCCAGCCTTTGAGAGTCCGTAACGATAGAACTTCTCAAGACGGGTCAGTTTCTCTTTCAGATGAGTGGGTTGTCCTAGGTAGACAATATGGTTACCCACACGGGGAATCATCTCGACCGAACCATCAGGCAGCACATTGAGTTGCTCAATCTGACTGTGCCAGAAAGGATCGTCAAGCAACAACACGCCAAACTGCTTAAGGGCAGTCTGCGCATATTTCCGTTTGATGTCGCCAGTAGCCACAATCAAGTCCGTCGAGTTGTTCTTGCTGGGAATGATGGCGCCAAGGTTGTCAATATAGTAGCTCTCACCGTTATTGGCCATGATACGCATGACGGCAATACGCTGGGTGAGATTAATGAATACACGTCCCGCCTGCGTCTTATAGCACTCGACATGCTCGACCAGCGGGCTTTTCAGAAGTGTTTCCTCTATCTTGCGCGTACACACATCACTCATGCGGTCGCCCACTGGATAGATCTTAGCATGCTGGAGTTGCATCTTCACCTCGTTGACATTGAGGAAACCATTGCCGGCACCGTCGGTGATGTTGATCTTCACCTCACGGCAAATGGCATCCTGGTCATCAGGACAATTGAATGCTGTGATGGCTAATACCAGATAGACACCCAGCAGGATGTCAGCGGTCAGGATTCCGATTTTCTTCCAGTTCATGCTCATATATGATCTTAATTTCTCAATTTCTCATTTTCTTAATTTCTCATTAAGAATCGTTGACATCTGTGGCACCATATTGTCGAGGTCGCCAGCACCCAGAACGATGAGTACATCGAACGTACGGCTCTTGACCAGCTGCAGTACATCGTCCTTCTGAATCATCTGCTTCTCGATGCCAGGACGCAGACGGTCGTAGATGAGCTGAGAGGTGACGCCCTCGATAGGCAATTCACGGGCAGGATAGATTTCTGTCAGGATAACCTCGTCGAGCAGGCTCAGTGCATCGGCAAAATCCTGATAGAAGTCACGGGTGCGTGTGTAGAGGTGAGGCTGGAAAATGGCCGTAATCTTACGGTCTTTATACAGTTCACGAATGCTGCGGGCACTCTGCAGAATTTCCTTGGGATGGTGAGCATAGTCAGAGAGGAACACCAGACGGGGTGTCTTAATCTTGAAGTCGAAGCGACGCTCTACACCATCGTAGGTCTTCATGCCTATGCGCAGCTCATTGGCCGTACAGCCAGCCAGCTGTGCCATAGCCATAGCGGCAATACCGTTTTCAATGTTGATGGGGACGGGCTGTCCCAGTTCGATGTTGGTCACCGACTCTATGGGTGACACAAAGTCGAAGGTAATCTCGCCATTCTCAATGCGGATATTTTCGGCATGGAAATCGCCTTCGTTCAGGGCATAATCATATCGGCGCACGCCCTGAGGCAGGTTCTCCTTCATCTCCAGGTCGCGGTGGATAATGAGTGCACCCTCTGGCTGGATGAGTTCAGTATAGTGACGGAAGCTTTCAAGATAGGCTTCTTTGGTACCATAAATGTCGAGATGGTCGGGATCGGTAGAGGTGATGACCGACATGTAGGGTGACAGCCAATGGAACGAACGGTCGAACTCGTCGGCTTCGATGACCACGAAGTCAGAATTGGACAGGATGTAGTTAGTGCCGTAGTTCTTCGAGATACCGCCCAGGAAGGCATTGCAGTCGAGATGGCTTTGGTGCATGATATGAGCACACATGGTGCTGGTAGTCGTCTTACCATGCGTACCTGCCACGCAGAGTCCCTTATGCTGACGGGTCAGCGTGCCGAGCACTTGGGCACGTTTCTGGATTTCGAAACCGTTCTCACGGAAGAAACGCAGTTCCTTATGATTTTCAGGGATAGCGGGCGTATAAACAACCAGACAAGACTCCTTCTGTTTGCAGACAAAAGGAATGTCGTTGACATTTTCCTCATAGTGGATGAGCATGCCCTCACGCTCCAACTGACGGGTAAGAGTGCTGGGCGTCTTGTCATAACCAGCTATGACAAGACCTTTCTTGATGAAGAAGCGTGCGATGGCACTCATGCCGATGCCACCGGCTCCTACGAAATAGACTGATTTGATATCCTTAATATTCATTGATTGATTTACCGATTAATCGATTTACTGATTTGCTAACTTAATGACTTCTTTTGCGATGATCTCAGCAGAGTCGGGTAATGCCATCTTGAGAATGTTGGCACTCAAACTCTGGAGCTTGGCATCGTCCTTGACGGTATCGATGGCCAGAGGCAAAAGCAATTTGGCAGCTTCGCTATCCTTGACGTAAAGGGCAGCCTGCTTGTTGACCAGTGCCAAGGCATTCTTGGTCTGATGGTCTTCAGCAACATTAGGACTTGGCACCAGTATAACGGCCTTTCCTAACAAGCAAAACTCCGAAATGCTGCCAGCGCCAGCGCGACTTACCACGAGGTCGGCAGCCTTATAGGCGGCAGCCATATCACTGATGAAGTCGGTCACCTTCAGGTTGGGAATATCCTGTCCCTTCATGCGTTCCTTGATTTCGGCGCTATAGTATTTGCCAGTCTGCCATACAAACTGTATATCACTCTCCTTGATCTCGTTGAGATGGGCAAGTACGCTCTCGTTGAGGGTACGAGCACCTAAACTTCCACCAACGATGAGCACGGTCTTTTTCTCTGGATTGAACCCAAGTGAGCGTACAGCATCATCGTGGGTGATACTACTATCCAACAACTGTTGACGAACAGGATTGCCAGTCAGCATAATTTTCTGACCAGGGAAGAAACGCTCCATGCCCTCGTAGGCCACACAAATCTTCTTGGCTTTGCTGGCCAGAGTCTTGTTGGCTAATCCTGCATAGCTGTTTTGCTCCTGTAAGAGGGTAGGTATGCCTAAGCTGTTGGCTGCACCAAGGGCGGCACTGCTGGCATAACCACCGACACCGACTGCCACCTGTGGTTTGAAGTCGCGCAGAATCTTCTTGGCAAGCCATTTGCTTTTCAGATAGTCGATGGCCACACCAATGTTGGCAGGTTTCCATAAGGGACGGAAGAAACCACGGATGGGCAGTCCCTTGATATCATACCCTGCAGTGGGAACGCGCTGCATCTCCATGCGTCCCTCGGCACCAATAAACAGGATCTTTGCGTCAGGGCGCAAGGCCTTGACGGCATTGGCTATAGACACGGCAGGGAAAATATGCCCTCCAGTGCCACCGCCACTGATAATGACTCTCAACTCTCTTTCCATATTCTTATTTTTTTAACTCCTTATCCTCTTGAACTTCTTTCTTCATCTTAGCTGAACGACTGACGCTCAGTATGGCGCCAATATAGGCGCAGTTGATAATGGTAGACGTGCCACCTTTGGATATAAGTGGCAACGGCTGTCCGGTTACTGGTGCCAACCCTACTGCCACCATCATATTGAAGGTAGCCTGAATGACCAGTAGCAATCCCAATCCCATAGCCAGGAAAGCTGGGAAGTTGTTCTCGCAGCGACTGGCAATACGGGCACAGCGGTATAATAATATAATATACAGGAATACGACAGCTGCAGCTCCAAGGATGCCTAATTCCTCGATGACGATGGCAAAGATGAAGTCGCTGAAGGCCTGTGCCAGGAAGTCGCGCTCCGTGCTCTTGCCAGGGCCTTTGCCAGTAATGCCACTCGACACGATGGCAATGTTGGCATGGGCTACTTGTGCATCCTTGTCAAGGTCGTACTCTTTAGGTGTGGGGTCTTCCTTGCCGAAGTTCAAGATACGCGCTTTCCACGTATCAGCACGGTGTAGCATCTTTTCCAGTTTGCTCTTCTTCTGGGGTTTCTCAACCAGTTCAGTCTTTGTCAACTGTTGGCTTTGTTCCTCACCAGTGCGGTCATGACCTACAATCATCACCATTGAGATGGCGAAAATGCCGGCGCAGGCAATGACAGCAAATAGTTTGCCTAACTGTCGGATTGGCACCAAACCGATGAACATCATCAGGAATACTACTGCAAAGAGCAATGCTGCGGTGGACAGATTCTCAACACCAATAGCCATACAGGCAGGGATGGTAAACCACAGGATATACTTGAAGGCCTTGCGGTCGGCACCGTTCTCACGTTGCATGGCTGCCAGAATTTGTGCTACGGTAAGCACGATAGTACCTTTGGCAATCTCAGAGGGCTGGATAGTGAACGGACCCAGACGAATCCAGCGCGAGGCATCGTTAGTGCTTTCGCCACCGCCCAGCATCACGACTAATAGCATGAGTCCGCTGAGCAATAGCAGGAAAGGTGTGAGTAGCTTGAAGTAACGACATGGAACGTTGAGCGTGACAATGGCTGCCAACACGCCAAGGAAGATGGTGAACGTATGGTAGGCAATGGGGCCAACATAGTTCTGACTCTTATAGGTCAGTCCGCTGGAAGCCGAGAAGACTTCCACGATACTGATCATACAGAGGAAGAAGAACACCATCCAGATGACCTTGTCGCCCTTGAAGATATTGCCTATTTTCTTGTTCATTTACAAATTCCTTGCTAATTCCTTAAATTGTTCGCCGCGATCTTCCATATTCTTAAAGAGGTCGAATGATGCACAGCAGGGGCTGAGCAGTACTGTCATACCGGGTTCGGCCATCTCGTAGCAAGCCTGAATACACTCCTTCATGGAGTGAGTATCGCGAACGGGGATGCCCAATGCGTCGAAGTTGTCGTGCAACTTCTGGTTGTCTGCACCGAGATAGACCAGTCCTGCACACTTCTCCTTCACTAACGGTATGATAGGCGCATAGTCGTTGCCTTTGTCCTTACCACCGATAATGAGGATTGTCTTGGTCTTCATGCTTTCAAGCGCATACCAGCAGGCATCCACATTGGTGGCTTTTGAGTCGTTGACATATTGTACGCCACGAACGGTGCATACCTTTTCAAGACGATGCTCAACGCCAGGGAAGTCACTTAATGACTTACGAATCACGTCTTTTTTGATACCAGCCACATCAGAAGCGATACCTGCTGCCAATGAGTTGTATATATTATGCTTGCCCGTCAGGCTTAATGCCTCCTGTTCCATATTGAATGGTTCGGGCTTCTCAATCTTATACTGTCCCTCCTCGATATAACCGATACTGCCAATCTCTTTCAGTTCAGAGAAAGGATATTGGATGGCCTTGATATTGTATTTAGCCAGTTCTTTCTTCACCACGGGGTCGTCGTTCCAGTAGATGAACGCATCCTGCGGTGTTTGGTTCTGGATGATACGCATCTTCGAGTCGACATAGTTCTGCATCTTAAAGTCATAACGATCCAGATGGTCGGGGGTGATATTCAGCAGAATGGCGATGTTGGCACGGAAGTCGTACATGTTGTCGAGTTGGAAAGATGATAGCTCGATGATGTAGTATTCGTGTGGATCCTCAGCCACCTGCAAAGCCAGAGAATTGCCGATGTTGCCAGCCAAACCGGCATCATAGCCGGCAGCCTTGAAGATATGATAGATCAGGCTGGTCGTTGTGGTCTTGCCATTAGAACCAGTAATGCAGATCATCTTCGAATTGGTGTAGCGTCCGGCAAACTCAATCTCACTGATGATATGGATACCCTTCTCCTTGATCTTGACAATCATAGGAGCAGTATCGGGAATGCCAGGACTCTTAATGATTTCATCGGCATCCAGAATCTTCTCTTCCGTGTGATGTCCTTCCTCCCACTCAATCTGGTGGTCGTCCATCAGTTTCTTATACTTGTCGTTGATTTTCGACATGTCGCTGACAAAGACCTCAAAGCCTTGCTTCTTGGCCAGTACGGCAGCTCCTGCACCGCTTTCGCCAGCTCCTAATATAGCAATCTTACTCATATTATCTGTAAACTGTAAACAATAAACTGTAAACTATCTCACCTTCAATGTTATAATTGTTAATGCTGCCAGAATAATGGTCACAATCCAGAAACGGAAGGTGATCTTAGACTCATGGAACTGACGCTTAGGCCAACCTTTCAAGATGTAAGTGCTGGTGGGGTCGAGTTGAGAGTCCAGACGACGGAAATTGTCGTGGATAGGTGTGGCGCGGAACACACGGATGCGCTTGCCCTTACGCTTTTGTATCTTAAACCACTGTGTCTGGATAATGACGCTCAGACTCTCGATGAAGAAGATACCGCAGAGGATTGGCAGCATCAACTCCTTATGGATGATCAGGGCACAGACACCAATGATTCCGCCAATGGCTAGCGAACCCGTATCGCCCATGAACACCTGAGCAGGATAAGCGTTGTACCACAGGAAACCAATCATGGCTCCGATGAATGCAGACAGGAAGACTACTAATTCCTCGGAGTGGGGGATATACATGATGTCAAAGTAGGCTGCATAGACAATATGCGACGAGACGTAGGCAAATAGTAGTAAGGCTATTCCGATGATAGCCGAATTACCCGCACACATACCATCCATGCCGTCGTTAAGATTCGCTCCGTTTGACAGAGCTGTTACGACGAGAATGGTCATAAAGATGAATAATGCCCAACCAGCGGCAACCTTGTACTTGCCTAAGAAGGAAAGCACATCCGAGTAGTTGAGGTTGTGGTTCTTGATGAACGGGATGGTGGTTTGTAACGACTTGACAGCCTCAGGCTTGTGTTTGATGACAATCTCCTGATTCTGCTGAGGTTCAGAGACGTTTTCACGAACCACGGCATCTGGACTTAACCACAACGTCAGGCCCACAATAAAACCAATCGACACCTGGCCTATAATCTTGTAAATACCCCTCAGACCTTCTTTGTTCTTGCGGAATATCTTGATATAGTCGTCCATGAAGCCGAGGAAGCCCAGCCATACGGTGGTGCCAATCATCAGCAACAGGTAGATATTACGCATACGACCTAACAGCAGAACAGGTACGAGTATCGAGACAATAATGATAATACCGCCCATGGTGGGAACACCCTTCTTCTCAACACCAAAGGGATCAATGCTGGCGTCACGAGCAGTCTCGGAGATGTTGCGACGCTTCATCCACTTGATGAAATACTCACCAAACCATGCAGAAATGAGCAGTGACATGATAAGTGCCAACAGTGAACGGAATGAGATATACGACCAGACATGTGCCCCGGGTATACCAAATTGTTCTAAGAATCTGAAGATGTAGTATAGCATATCTTTTTCTTTTTTTCGTTATGACGGTATAACGTTATGTCGTTATTATGCGACGCCGAATATTTCTCTTACAATCTCGCGGTCGTCAAAATGATGTTTGACGCCTTTGATTTCCTGATAGTCCTCATGGCCTTTGCCAGCTATAAGGATAACGTCACCCTTCTGAGCCAGCATGCAAGCCGTCTTAATGGCTTCCTTGCGGTCGACGATGCTCACCACCTTCTTCATCTGTTTCTGGTCGAGACCAGCCAGCATGTCGTTGATGATATCCTGAGGTTCCTCGAAACGGGGATTATCGGAGGTAATGATGACGCGGTCGCTCTGCTTGACTGCCTCCTGAGCCATCAGCGGACGCTTGCCCTTGTCACGGTTGCCGCCGGCACCGCAAACTGTGATGACCTGTCCGCCCTTGCCGTCCAGCACCTCGTGAATGGCATTGAGCACATTCTCCAAGGCATCAGGTGTGTGGGCATAGTCAACAATAGCCGTAACACCCTCCTCTGAGCGGATAGGTTCCAGACGTCCGGCCACACTCTTCAAAGTGCTCAGCACCAAGAGAATGTTTTCGGGCTTTTTGCCTAACATAATGGCCGCACCATAGACTGCCAACAGGTTGCTGACATTGAACTTGCCAATGAACTGTACGCCGACCTCGCGACCATCAATCTCCAAGTACATTCCTTCGAAATGGCATTCGATAATGCGTGCACGGAAATCGGCCATGGAACGGGTAGAGTACGTCTTTACCTTCGCCTTGCAGTTCTGCACCATGACGGCACCGTTCTTGTCGTCGGCATTTGTAATGGCGAATGCATCCTTTGACAGTCCGTCGAAGAAAGCTTTTTTAGCGTCGCGATAGTTCTCAAAGGTTTTATGATAGTCCAAATGGTCGCGCGTCAGATTAGTAAACAGTCCGCCTGCAAACTTCAGTCCACCAATGCGCTTCTGGGCGATGGCATGACTGGAGCACTCCATGAATGCATATTCGCAACCAGCCTCTACCATCTGATGTAATAGCTTATTCAGCTCGATGGGGTCTGGTGTGGTATGGTCAGCGGGGATGGCTTCTCCCTCGATATAGTTGCAGACGGTGGAGAGTAGTCCGCATTTATGTCCGAACTTGCGGAACATATTATATAATAAGGTAGCAATCGTTGTCTTGCCATTGGTGCCTGTGACACCAACCAGCTTCAACTTCAGCGAGGGTTCACCATAGAATACGGTGGCGACCTTGCCCACGGAATCTTCCGTAGATTCTACGGCAATATAGGTAATGCCAGGCACACGTGTGTTGGGGAAGTACTCACACAATACAGCAGCAGCCCCTTGCTCAATGGCTTTGGGAATGAAGTTATGACCATCGGTTTGTGTGCCAGGGATGGCAACGAAGAGATGCCCCTTTTCTATGCGTCGCGAATCAATGTTCACGCCAGTGATGTCCACATCAGCATCTCCAAGGCTGTTAAGGACTTCTACATTCTTGAGCAATTCACTTAGTTTCATATACCTTATTATTTATATTATGATTCAATTCTTAATTCTCCAATGTCAGGATGCATTCTGCACCGTCGGTGATGGTCTTGCCTGCGGGGAAGCTCTGATGCTTGACCTTGCCACGACCCTGAACCTTGACTTTCAGGCCACGTCTTTCCATCTGATAAACAGCGTCACGGGCACCCATGCCGGTTACGTCGGGAGCAACCGTCAGACTATAATTGTCCTTTGTCTGTGGCTCACGCTTGTTGATACCCAATTTGTTAAGCACCGTATTGGCTGCTTTGGCATTGCCGCCTTTGACGTCAGGGATGGCAACGGAGCGCTCGTCGTGAGCATCATCGACGCTCAGCTTCAAGTAACGTGCCATGACACCTTCAGCAATATGATGGAATACCACACCACTCATACCACCACCGGAAGCAGGCAGTCCCGACTTCTTAATACATACGATACACGAGTAGCGGGGATTGTCGGCAGGGAAGTAGCCCGCAAACGACAACCAGTAGCGGGTAGTACCTGAATGGTAACCGCCATATTGGTCAGCCACCTGTGCCGTACCGGTTTTACCTGCTACTTTGAATAGCGGCGAACCGGCTTTACGTCCGAGTCCCTGGCTAACCACATGCTCCAAAATGGTTTGCATGGTCTTAAGAGCCTTTGGCTTGGCAATGCGCTCCTTGATGACCTGTGGCGGATATTCAGCAAGGGTCTCGCCGTTTTTCATGACCTTCTTAACAAAACGTGGACGCATCATCTTACCGTTGTTGGCTATGGCATTATAGAAGGTTACCGTATTAATGGGTGCTATCTGCGTCTCATAACCTATCGACATCCAAGGCAGAGCTGTCTTGCTCCAGTTAAGATACTGGCCGCGTTTGTTCCTCTCTGGCATACGGATGCTTGGTGGCAGATATCCTACTAATGGTAATTTCAGGTCTTCGTGAATGCCAATTCGGTACAGACCTTTGACATAGCGCTCAGGCTCTTTGCCATAGTATTTGTCAATAATGTGGCTTACGCCAATATTGGAACTGACCTCCAACGCACGAGCCATATTAATATCGCCATAACCGCCACGACGCCAGTTATGGTCTTTCATCGGACGACCGTGCATCATTTCTACGCCACAACCTGTATGGATGACATAGCTCGTGTCGACAACCTCGTCGTCAAGAGCAACCAGGAATGAAGCCACCTTGAATACAGAACCGGGTTCGCAGCGGTAGCTGATGGCAGAGTTGACAGCCTCTACATAGCGTGTATTGCCTTGCTCGTCCTGAGTGCGTATCATATTGACAATGGCTTTGACATCACCAGTAGCAACCTCCATCAAGATGGCAACACCCATTTCGCCATTGACCTGCGGACTCTTCAACATATCAAGCAGAGAACGCTCAGCCAGGTCTTGCATATTGACATCAATCGTAGTGACGATGTCACATCCGTCAACAGGAAGGGTGACGGGAATGTTCATGTATTTGTTCAGAATTTTGCGACGTCCCGTAATACCTGGTGTGCCACGCAGAAGACTGTCGTATGAAAGCTCGATGCCGTAGTAGGCCGAGTCCTTGGCACCAAACATACCGCCAACCGTACGTAAGGCCAGTGAACCAAACGGACGACGACGGGCATTGAATTCCTCTGTATGGAAGCCGCTCTTGTATTTCGGCATATTGAAGAATGGCAACTGGCTGACTTCTGTATACGTGTTGTAGTCGATACGCTTGGTCCAGATAGGCCAGTGACGGGCACCGACGGAGCCGTTTTTGTTGACTTTGTTTTTACCCGTTTCCAACCAGACTCTAAACTCATGAGGCGTGATGCTGGGGAATATCCTACTCAATCCGTCGCAGACGCTGTCAACCTTGTCGAGCCATAGCGAGTCGCCGTCAACAAAAGCAGCAGCCTGAAAGTCCATGAAGATTTTATATTCTGGTATGGATGTAGCCATCAACTGTCCATCGCAACTCAGGATGTTGCCTCGTGTAGGCTTCACGCTCACGGAGTCGCGCTTCAAGCGGTCGGCAACTTCCGTCCAATACTGCTTCTTGGCAGTCATGATATAGAAGGCCTTGCCGATGATGGCAATTCCGATGAGCGTCAGCACTACAGCGATAATCATGTAGCGCGGCATTACCTGGTCATTACTGAACTTGCTCATTCTGGTACTTCTATAATATATGGTGGCTGGTCTGCCTGATGAAGCAGAGAGTCCTTATTTTGTTTCAATATATCAAGAACGTGGCTCTCACGACTCTTGGCTGTCAGTGTGCTGCTTGCAGAGAGCGCCTTGAACTTGGCATCGCGCAACCGCTCTTCCAGCTTGTCAATCTTGATCATGTCTTGCTGACACTGGTAGCGGAAAGCGACGTAGACAAGACTAAACGCCACAATCATGATGAACAGCCATATCTGCGAACGCACCATCTGTGTGGTCAGCAGATCACCACCCAGAATAGTACGCAGATTCAGTTGACCCGACGGACGTGGGTCTTCCTCACTGGCTGTCTGCTTGATTTTCTCGATCGTATCTTTGATGGCCTCTTCTGCTTTCTCTGCTTCCTGTTCGCTTTTTGTCGATGGTTCTGCAGCAGAGTCGGCTTCCTCATCCGTTGGGACGATGGTCAGCTCAATCTGATCGATGTCAGCAGGTGTTTTCTTGTCGTTGATATCCATTCTAAATTTATATCTTTTCTGCTATTCTCAATTTGGCACTACGGCTACGTGGGTTACGTTCCTGTTCCTCTTGGCTGGGCGTTGTCATTTTGCCAACCACTCGGTAGGGGGATGAAATGCGACCGTAGAAGTCTTGCTCAATTTTCCCCTCGGCATTGCCTGCCTTCATGACGTTCTTTACGATACGGTCTTCCAGCGAGTGATAGGTGATGACACTCAGCCGACCGCCTTCGTGCAATAACTCCGTAGCGCCTTTTAACATGTTGCGCAACGCGTCCATTTCGTGGTTCACCTCGATGCGCAGCGCTTGGTACAGCTTGGCCATATCTTTCTTCTCGCGTTCGTTTCGCATCAACTGTTCGGTGGCTTCTGCCAGATGGGCCGTTGTTTCTATGCGCTGTTGGCTCCTGTATGTCACGATAGCCTTGGCTATTCGCCGTGCATTCTTTAGCTCTCCGTAGAGATACAGCACATCAGCCAGTTGCTCTTCAGTGTAGTTGTTCAGTATGTCGGCGGCTGTCTGTCCGGCACGTTTGTTCATACGCATGTCGAGTGGCGCGTCGAAGCGGAACGAGAATCCGCGTGTCTCATCATCGAAGTGGTGGCTCGAAACACCTAAGTCGGCCAGAAGTCCGTCAATGCTTTCGACATGATAGTAGCGCATCCACTGGCTGATATACCTAAAGTTGCTGCGAACAAAGGTAAATCTATCATCGGCCACGATATTTTTCTCCGCATCGGCATCTTGGTCGAAACTGTAAAGATGGCCTTTCTTTCCCAGGCGGGACAGTATCTCCCGAGAGTGGCCGCCGCCACCGAAAGTAACGTCAACGTAAATGCCGTCGGGCTGGATATCCAGCCCGTCGACACTCTCCTTCAGGAGTACAGGAACATGATATGTCTCTGCCGTGACGATCATTTTATCTTCTCACTTTTCACTCTTCGCTTTTAGCGTCTGTGCTTCCCATCAAATCTTCCAGGGCGGCCTCAAAGTCTTCGGGTTTCATCCGTTGCTCCTCGGCTTTCTTATTGCTCCATATTTCGATGGTATCACCCATGCCAACGAACTTGATGTCTTGCTCTATCTCTGCCATTCGTTGATAGCGCTTTGGGATCAGGAAACGACCGTTGCCGTCAAGTGTCAGTAGCTCAACTTCGCTCACAAACTGACGGAATACTTGTTGATGCTGGCGGTTCCAGCGGTTCAGTCGTGCACGCATCTGATCCATCTGCTCGTTCCATACACTTTCAGGATAGAGTACGAGGCAAGGCTGGAAAACATCCTTGCGTAATACCAGACGCTCCTCGCTATTCAGCTGCAGAACTTTTCGAAAAGCTGCAGGTAGAAAAGCGCGACCCTTTGCGTCGGTTTTTGCCTCTATATTACCTAAAAATCGCATGCGTACTTATGTATTAAGTATAAGTTTGGGTGCAAAGGTAATCATTTTCCCCCACAATCCCCCACATTTCTCCACTTTTTTTTATAAATCAAACTTTAAATTTTGTGAAATTGTAGATAAACGCCTAATAATTAAGCGCTTGTATTTTTATTACAATGGTGGGGGATGGTGCGATAACAGGGTGTGGTGGGTTGTTTCGTATAAGTAGTTTTACTTTTTTTGCACAATTTATGATAAAAAGTGCAAGAATTACAAAATAAAATGCTTACCTTTGCACGTTGTTACGGAATAGTTGAGAGAAACATGGGGCAAACTTCAGAAAAGACGATAGATATTGATAATATCTTGAAGAATAAGTTGGGTACCAAGGCCAAATGGGTACCCGGTTTCCTTGTTTCATGGCTCAAACGCATTGCTCATCAGGACGAAGTGAACAGATTCTTGTGGGAATCACGCGAGAAATTAGGAACAGAATGGCTTGAAGAGTGTGTGCGTTACCTGCAGATGACGCTTGTGGTCAAGGGCAAGGAGAATCTGCCTGCTCCTGATGATGGTCGACTCTACACCTTTGTTTCAAATCATCCGTTGGGTGGTGAAGACGGTGTAGCGCTTGGTGCTATTATCGGACGCCATTACGACTCTCGGTTCCGTTATCTCGTTAACGATTTGCTGATGAATCTTCCTGGATTGGCCCCGTTGTGTATCCCTATCAATAAGACAGGTAAGCAGAGTCGTAATTTCCCTGCCATGGTGAAAGCCGGTTTCGAAAGTGACTACCACATGCTCATGTACCCAGCGGGCATATGTTCGCGTAAGAAGAATGGTGTGATTCGCGATATTCCCTGGTCAAAGACGTTTGTCACGAAAAGTGTGGAATATCAGCGTGACATTGTGCCTATTCACTTCAGTGGTCAGAATTCGAAGTTCTTCTATCGTCTGGCCAATTTCAGCGACCGTTTCCTGCCATTCAATCTGGCCATGCTTTTCTTGGTTGACGAGATGTATAAAAACGTCGGTAAAACGTTTGAAGTAAAAATAGGTAAGCCTATTCCCTGGCAGACCTTTGATAAAAGTAAAACCCCGTTGGAATGGGCAAAATTTGTCCAAGACCAGGTATATTCCCTCTAAACTCTAAACACTAAATTCTAATCTCAACATGGAACTACCAATCATCCAGCCCATCAGTAAGGAATTGCTCATAAGCGAGCTGACACCAGACAAGCAGCTTCGTATGACCAACAAGAGCAACAACGAAATCTATGTCATTACAGCGCATAACGCACCCAATGTAATGAAAGAGATTGGTCGATTGCGCGAGATTGCTTTCCGTGAAGCTGGTGGGGGAACGGGTAAGGAAATGGATATTGACGAGTTTGATATCTGTGAGAACTGCTACAAACAGCTGATTGTGTGGAATCCTGAGGAGCAGGAGATCATTGGTGGTTATCGTTATTTGTTGGGAACGGACTGGCAGTACGACGAGAAAGGCCAGCCCATTCTGGCTACCAGTCACATGTTCCATTTCTCTGAGAAGTTCCTGAAGGAATATGCCCCTTACACCGTTGAGTTGGGACGTTCGTTTGTCAGTCTGCCCTATCAGTCATCACGCATGGGGGCCAAGAGTTTGTTTGCACTCGATAACTTGTGGGATGGTTTGGGAGCACTGACCGTTATCCGTCCTAATATCAAATATTATTTTGGCAAGATGACCATGTACCCGTCTTATATCCGTAAGGGACGTGATATGATTCTCTATTTCCTCAAGAAGCATTTCGATGATAAAGAGAACCTCATTATTCCGATGAAACCGCTAGAATTGGAGACGGATGTTAAGGAATTAGAGGCTTTGTTCTGTGGTCAGACGTTCAAAGACGACTACCTTGTCTTGAATCGTGAAATCCGTAATATGGGCTATAATATTCCACCATTGGTCAACGCCTATATGGGCTTGTCGCCTACGATGAAATTGTTTGGTACAGCTATTAACTATGGCTTTGGTGACGTTGAGGAGACGGGTATCCTTATTGCTGTTGACGAGATTTTGGAGGACAAGCGTAAGCGCCATATTGATTCATTCATCCAGGAACACCGCGATGAATTGGAGATAACTTCTGGAGCCAACAAACTGATTTACAAATATAAAGGCTAAACTGCTGACGAATGCGTCGACTCTTTTTGTTGTGGGCTTTCATGCCCATATTGGCTTTGGCTCAAAGTCTTGATTCGCTTCATATCATGATTGATATGGAGGCAACGGTTCCTGCTCCATTTGTTTACAACACCTTCCAAGATGCTGCTGCCCACTTCCGCGACGGCATCACCGTCTATATCAATCCCGGTGTCTATTGGATTGATGATCCTGACGATGCCACGGTTAGGGTAGGCAAGAACGGACGCGAGCCGTTTGGCATGGTGGTGAAGTGCAATCGTCTGCATCTGATTGGTAAAGGCGAGCATCCTGAGGATGTCGTGCTGGCCAGTCAGCGAGGCCAGACGCAGGGCGCTGTTGGCAATTTTACGATGTTCGACTTCTGGTGCGACCGGTTGGAGGTAGAGAATCTGACGATGGGAAACTATTGCAATGTCGACTTGGTGTACCCTAAAAATCCCCGATTTAATCGGAAGAAACGCAGTGACGCTATTACGCAGGCGCATGTGGGTTATGTGCATGGCGATAGCCTGATAGCACGACGAGTCCGCTTCATTAGTCGTCTGAACCTCAATCCGCTGAATGGCGCTCGTAATTCGTATTATGAGGACTGTTATTTCGAATGTACCGACGACGCCCTGAACGGCTCAGCCTTTTACAAACATTGCACTTTCGACCTCTATGGTCAGAAGCCTTTTTGGAGCACCTTCGGACGAGGACCGCTGTTCATCGACTGCGATTTCTATGTCAAAGGTGCCAACCGCGAGATGTATTTCTGCAAGCAAGGCGGTCCGGTGACACTCATAGATTGTCGCTATCATGCGCCTTCAGATAGCATCTATATTGGTTGGACGGCTTATCCCCAGCCTTGGTTGCGCTGCTATCAGAACAATTTTACGCTGAATGGCGAACCCTATCTCATAGGCAGTTGCCAGCCTCAGAACACCTTGCAGCCAGACTACATAGGCTGGATCAAAGACGAACTGACAGAGGCTCCTTTCTTGGACATCAGCCAGCATGAAGCTACGCTACTCACAGGTCGCGACACCTTACGCCTCTCTTGCTCAGAGCACTCAGATGACGTCCATTGGTCTCCCTCGAATGCCATAACGCATGGTTATCGAGGCTATGTTTTGCTGCAGCCTGACAATAAGGGCAACGTGACCGTTATTCCTGCCAACTATACCGATGAAATCGCAGATTTCTGCATTGTCGCAAGAACCAGGGACGATCGTGAGGCAGCGTGTCACGTCCTGGTTAAACCGTCACAGTTGCCTCCCCCAACCGTTATCAAACCACGTCTTCGTATCCGTCAGGATCAGGCCGTTCTGGCGTATAGTCTGAATACAAAGGCTGAATATGATGACTCTCGTATTACTTGGTATCGCGATGACATTCCTGTTGCCATCAGTCATGTGGTTCCTGCGAGGGCTTATTCGCTTCAGGAGGCTGACAAAGGACATATCTTAAAAGCCGTACTGGAACCCAAACAGAAACGTAGTGACTACGGGGAACCTATGTCCTTCCTGATAAAGGTAAAGCATACGCCCAAGCAGGCGTGTCTCGAGACGGACTTTTCTCAGTTCTATTGCAACTGGCAACCCGTCATCGCCCCTGGTCTTTGGACGGTCGATGGCTTCAAGCCTGCTGATACCGCTGAATACCCTTGGACTTTCAACACTAAGAAACCGATGTGGGAGTATGGTGAGGGCTTTAATGGTGCCGTTGGAATGGGACTTTTACAGGCTCAGCGTGGTGCCCGTCTGATGTATACGCCTGTCCAGCGTACGTATGGAGATATGTCGTTGAAGCTGGATGTTGATCCCACGAAGACGGCAGGTCAGGGCTTTGGCTCGGCTACTGGTCAGTATATGGATATTTGTTTGAAGTTCGACACCAAGACTTTGACGGGTTATGGTCTTCGCATCATCCGAACCACGAAACATGCCAAAGCAGTCGACTTCTATCTGGTACGTTACGATCAAGGTCAAATCACGCCGTTGACTGAGCCGATATCATCTACTTGCTATCGTACCAATTGTACCATTTCTCTCCATTTCAACGGAGGTCAGCTCTCTGCTGATGTGACTACAGCTACACCTCAGCCAGCTGATTCTACGCTTCCTCACGAGGTTCATCTGCATGCAAATGTCGGGTCGAATACTTTTGGCGGTATCCATATTCAGCATACGGGTTCCTGTGGTGAGAGCACGACCATGCTCCACCACCTGAAAGCCGTTTGGAATCAATAAGACTGTTGATGTCAGCTTTGTTAAGGACGTCCGCCGCCAAAGCCGCCTCCGCCGCCAAAGCCGCCTCCGCCGCCGAAGCCTCCGCCGCCGAATCCGCCACCACCGAATCCGCCTCCGCCGAAGCCACCAGGGCCACCAGGCCCTTCACCCCAGCCGCCGCGACGACCGCCTCGGCCACCGCGTCCACCAGCGCCGTTTTGACCTCCGAAGAGGTTCAGACGATAGCTGACGTGCAGCATAGCGTACGAGGTGATGGCATTCACTTCCTGGTCACGCCAGCCATTGGCATTGACGGTTCGCGAGAAGTTGGTTTGCTCGTGCAGGATGTCATACCACTGTAACATGACTGTTAACACTTTTCCGCGCAGGAAACTGTGCGACAGCTGGGCATTCCATATCAGTTCGTTGGTGTTCAGGGTTTCGTCTGCATAGCCTCGCTTACTGTACATGTGGCAATCGGTAGAGAGATTCGAGCCCCATGGGAACGTTATCTTCGTGTTGCCGCCATACTGGAAATTCCATGTTGTCAGGTTGTTGGAAGCCTGCAGGCGATTGTCTGTACGTGCGTAGGTCGTACGTCCGTTCAGCGAGAAGCTGAGCCACCTGTTACGGAAACTGAGCGATATCGATGGATTGACGTTGTAGGTATGCGTGACGTTACGGTCAGGCGTGGCCGTACGGTTCAGGTTGACATAGCCCACGCGGTGCGAATAGCTGGCATTGATAGAGCCCGTGACGTCCCATCGGTTCAGGGTGTCCAGTCCGACCGTGAAGCTCATGCCGAAGTTAGCATTCCAGTTGCCGTTAATGTTCTCTGGTCGTGATATGCGTCCGCCAGTCGTCTCGTTATAGGTCACGATATTGCCGATGCTGTTGCTGGTGACCGTCCACCCTGCGTTGGAGTTGAAACTCCAGTTGCGCTGATTCTTTGGCACTTGGAATCCAAGGCTGTCTGTGACAAGGACTGGCTGTCGCATCATTTGGAAATTAACACGGAGGTTTGAGTTGAAGGAAGGCTTCAGTCCAGGATTACCCATGGTGATACTCAGTGGGTTTGTATCGTCGTAGATGTCAAGCAGTTGCGTGATATTTGGCTGCTGTGTCTGTCCACGGAACTGTACCTGCAGATTAGTTTGCTGATTAAAGCGATAGCGCAGGTTCAGCGTAGGTGATATGTTTGTTACCGTACGTACGGTGTCAACAGGTCGACCAAGGTATTGCTGGATGAAGTGTGAACGCTGGGGTAGGATAGAGACGCCTGCGTTCATGTTGATCTTTTCGCGGACGTAGCGCAACTGCACTTCGATGGTATGGTTGTACTCCGTGCGCTCTGAATAGCGGCTCAGGTCTTTGCTGATGTAGGTCTCGTAAGGGTTGTCCAGATAGCCGAACAGGGCTGTCCAGTCGCGATAATCCTGCAGCACTTCTGCAAAGGCAGCATCCGTATAGTCAGGGAAATCGTAAGTGGAAGGATCGTTCTTCTGATGACTGTATTCGTAGCGATAGTTCAGTTGCAGGAACAGTCCCATCTGTCCGAAGCCGCGTGGCTGGTTGCGTCCGAAGGGGCCGCGTTGCCGTTGTCCGTCAGCTGTCGTCTCTTGTTCTTTCGCTTTGAATGTCAGCAGCGGTTCCGTATAAGTAAATCCCAACGAATAATTCAGGTTGTCGTTGTTGGAAAGCGTATAGCGGTTAGTCTGGTAGGTAGAGTCTCCACCCCAAATGGTCTTCTGCTGATACAGGTGTACGGCTGAGAGGTTGGCGTTCTTGTTGTTGCTGTCGCTATATCTGAAGTTGGCGCTCAGGGCTAAATTCCTGCCGTTTGTTCCCAATCGGCGATACAGCTGTACTTGTGCATTGATGTTCTTGTTCTCGCCATAGCTCAGCGACTTGTTCTGTCGGCTGTTGACCACTAACGAATCGTCGTTTAATATCCGAAGCCCTTCGTCGCTCAATGGATTGGTGACATAGTCGAACGGATTTCTGTTGAATGATGCCGAGGTAGAGAAACTCCTGCTGTCGTTGGTCGAGAAACTGATATCAGGACGGAACGACAGGGTTGTCATGGGATTGATGGTCCACTGCAGGTTCATGTTACCCGTCCAGTTGTTGTTGCGCGAGTAGCTCTGGCTGATACTGTTCGAGAAGGCACCACCACGCGTGTTGACGAAACTCTCCGAACCCGTGCGGTTCCAGTTGTCGGCATCGCCATGGTTCCATGTGATTCGACCGCTCAGCTTCAGCTTGTTCTGCTTCTCGTAGCTGATGTCCAGCGCACCAGTCTTTGTTTCGCGCTGTCCCTGTCCGTTGCCACGGCCTCGTCCGCCACGACCGCTGAAGTTACGGTCGTTCACGTTGTTGGCATTACCCATAAACGTATAGCGTATGTCACCAAAGGGTTTCATGGCTGTCAGTCGGATACCATAGCGTCGGTCTGTACCAATGCCGACGTCAGGATTGGCCTGTAGTCCTTTTCTGGCACTTCGCTTGGTCACAAACTCCAGCACGAAGTCGTCGTTGCCGTCGTCCACTCCCGTCAGGCGGCTCAGGTCGCTCTTCTCGTCGTAAGCCTTTACCTGGTCTATCACATACGAGGGCAGGTTTTTCATGACTGCATCGTTGTTGCCCGTCATGAAGTCGCGTCCGTCCAGCTTGAAGCGTTTTACGTCCTTTCCGTTAATGCTGATTTTACCGTCATCATCAATCTTGGCACCAGGCAGCGCCTCTACCAATGCCTCGATGACCGAACCCTCAGGCACGCGATAGGCATCGGCGTTATACACCACCGTATCGTCCTTGATAATCATCTTGGGCAGATTGGCCGTCACCACAGCCTCGTCCAGTTGCATGGCGTCAGGCGTCATCTTGATTCTGCCGAGCGTCTGCGTTTGGCCAGCTGTCAGGTTGACGCGCTGCTCAGATGTCTTATAGCCTAAGAACGAGATACGAAGCAGGTAAGTGCCTGCTCTGCCAGTGCTTAACGAGAAATTACCTTGCCCGTCCGAAAAGGTTCCTCCGATAAATGTCGTGTCCCTGCCAATGCGGTACAATTGTGCTGTAGCCCTTGTCAGAGGCTCGTTAGTATCGGCGTCCATCACGCGTCCTGTCAGCGACGACGTTTGTGCCGACATACTTTGTATGCCGAAACAGCAAATAATCAACAGAAAAGAAAGTCGTAGAAGCTTCATTTAGTCTTTGTTTTACACCTTTGACGCAAACAAAGACCAAAGGTTTAAAATCAATGGGGACAAATCTGCCCCCATTGAATGATATGTTAGAATTTACCTTGTATTTTGTCTGCTGGAATCTCTACAGGTGTCTTCAAGCCAGGCCAGTAGTTGGTCCAATCGGTTGTCTTACCCTGAGCATTGTCAGCTTTCTTGATACCGTGACGGAAAGCGCCCTCTACTACGTAGTACTTGCCGTTCTTCTCATAGAAGGTCTTAAACTGCATCTCCTGAATTGACGACCACTCGTCCTTGTATTCGGGCATGGTGAATACGGGCAGACCCTGCCAAGCGAACGATGTAGAATAGGTGCCGAGAATCTTGGTGGGAGCCAGTGCCGACTTCACTTTGGCGTTGATCTTTGCCTTGTAGTCAGCTACAGCCTTGGCATTACGGTTCTTGTCGGTCAGGTCGTTCAGCAGATAGTTCTTGTCCACAATGCTCTTGATATACTCGGCATTAGCCTCGGCCTGCTTCTCTTCAGCACTCTTCTCCTTAGTGCCAGTCTGGCTCATGTAGAGCTGCTTGATACGGGCGCACTCTGAAGTCAGAGCATCAGCATCGGCCTTCGATATAGGCTCGCTTGTTGCACCTTTCTTCTCCTGTGCACGCTTGATGTTTGCAGGAATCTGGTTGTTCACCATGTCGAGCACGTAAGCAGGCTGGGCATGAGCAGAGAATTCTTCAGTGTTGCCCTTCAGATAGCGCAGGATGAAAGTCAGCTGACGAGCAGCCTCATGCGCGTTACGTACATTATAATTCTTGGTGTAGTCCTCTACGCTGGCCCATTTCCACAGTATTCTGCCGTTTTCTGTCTGGTCCAATCCCAGATATTTGTCCATACCGCCAGCCTTCTCTACATTATTCTTCTCCTGTACGGCAGGGTGAGCGGCAGCGTAATCGGCTTGAGCCTTGGCCGTTACGTCATCATTACTACTGCTGTTGTTGTCGCTAACTCCAACAGCTTTCTTAGCTTTCTTCACAAGTCCGCCAAACTGAGCCTGGGCGGGCGTCTGTACTGCAAAAGCGAGGGCAATACCCATGCACATTTGCATCATCAAATGGCTTTTTCTCATTTCCTTTTTTGTTTAATTAATAATGGTTACAATAAGTTGAAGTCCTCTTTTGAAGCCTTTCAGCTCTATTTCAACGCGGCAAAGGTACAAATTTATTCTATTACTTCCAAATATTTTCCACAAAAAATCTCGAAATCTAGTGAATAAGCGGAACCGTCTCATATTTATTTTTACTCATGATTTCTTGTTTTTTTAGATGACAGTGTCTAGTGAAATGGCTTTTCTGCAATTTAGTTTGACTTATTATTTCTTAGTTTTACTTTTTGTATTGCAAAGTTTGAAATGTACATCCCAAAGTTTGAAACTTACATCCCAAAGTTTGGGATATACATTTCAAAGCCTGAAACATAAAATTATTATAGTATAACATACAAATTCTAACAGTATCAACTAAATTGCAGAAGAACCAGTGAAATCAGGAAAAGTCATCGCGATGCATGCTTGAGTTATTTTACTCCGGAAGAAATTATGAATACTCTTAGAGTATTTCCGATTAGTCCGAAAGTATTGGACAGCTTAATGCCTACTAACATTGGTGGTGATACTTTGAGTGGAGGGTCAGTGAAGGGTGAGTGTAGGGTAAATCGATAAAAACAAAAACCAAGACTTTTATTTTGTATTGTGCTCGTTTATTCATACCTTTGCACATCGTATGGAACAGACGATCATTGAAGACAATATATTTGACTTTGAATCATTTGAAGAAGATGGCTCTGTCTTGATGGCAGCAGAGACCTCATGGAGAGGTATGGCTGACGAACTGCAAGAGTTGCATTATCTGAAAGGTGCCCGGTTTATTAATCAACTGAAACAAATCATCTACTATGGAGAGTTTCATCCTGTCGAGGGCGAAAAGAATATATTCAGCGCTATTAGCAAAAATGATGATGACTTCGACAATCTGATTGATGCAGCACGTAAGGCCGTGGCTCATGGTAACAGAGTGTATATCCTTCCCAATCCCAAAGGCATAAGAACAGCCGACTTTATCTTTGAGAACAAGGGAATCTTCAAGATGTACGACCTGAAGACCATATCTGGAAAAGCTTCTTTGGAAAACAGATTAATGGAATCTATAGGTCAGACTAATCACGTTCTTATAAATGTTTGCAGCCAGTACAACCCTCGATTGATGGCCACACAAATCAGAAACTATTTCCAGGTGAACCCTACAGCAATAGAAGTACTGGTTTACAAAGGTAAGAAGATGCTTGTCGTGACTCGACGTATAGCAGAGAACCCGCTCTTCCTGATACTGTTTCAGCGAAAGTACGTGAAATAAAAAAGCCGCCTCAGTGGGTGGCTTTTTAAAATTGGGGCAGGGTCGATACGGGCTTACCCCCACGCGGAAAATACCGGATTAGTCATTTCTGACGCTGCAAAGATAGGCAAATTTCGCTTATCTTCCAAACTTTTCGTTCATTTTCTTTCTTATTTTCTTAATTATTCGTATCTTCTACTCGATCTATTCAAATTTGATTTCGTTGCAAATACAAAAACATTTTTCCGTATCTCAAAATCTTTCCTTGAAAAAGTGCTCACTGGCCCCCGTGATTCCGGAACCGTGATTATCTTCCTTTGGATTCTTTGTTCTTCCTGTACAAATATTCATCACCAGAATAACCACCATACGCATAATAATATCCTTCTTTACTTGCGCAATAAGCTATGGTCTTTTTTGCATTGTTGGAGAGATTTTTAAACCTTAAAAAACCATTTTCATGTTTGCAATACTTCTTCAATAAAGAAGACACACCATATTTTTCACAATACTTTAGAATTCCTGTTTCTATAACAAATCTTTCGTCATAAAAACAAAAATCTGTACGTGGATCTGTCATGGGCATTTCAACTCCTTCAGAAGTTATGAACTGTACAAAATCGCTATAATCTCCTTTTTGGGGATTAATACTACTTTCATATAGTTGATGGAGGTAACAACCATTTGTTATATATGTGTAGCCATCTGCATTATTTATGTAATACTGCGTTAAATCATCGGAATAATGTTTTAATATTGCCAATTCTACGTTCTTCTCGTCATTCTCACATTTTTCTGAGGTATGTCCACTATTAAAGTTACCACAAGAAACAATAAGGGATACGATAGATATAAGCAGCAATTTCTTTAATTCCATAATGTAATGATTCTATAGTTTTGTTTCGTCTGCAAATATAAGGACTTTTTCTGAGACTTCCAAATTTTCGAGCAGCGAATGCAAAAGAAATGTTTGCAATTCGTTTGCTGAGTCGTGAGAAAATTCGCCCAAAGGGTCAAATTTTGGCTGAGAAAGTTACCACATAAGTAACGGAAGAATAGAAATAATATTGGGATGATTTTGCTTAATCGAAATTTTTGTGCTATCTTTGCAACGTTAAACAAAAAGGTTATGGCACTGAAAGTACTGAAAGAACGTATTCTGCAGGATGGACGGCTTATGGAAGGCGGCATTCTGAGAGTAGACAGCTTTGTGAATCATCAGATGGATCCTTGCCTGATGAAAGAGGCTGCGGCAGAGTTTATGCATCGTTTTGCTGACTTGAAGGTGAACAAGATTCTGACCATTGAGGCTTCAGGCATTGCACCCGCCGTGATGTTAGGCTATTTGATGGAGCTGCCTGTGGTTTTTGCGAAGAAGATTCCTTCTACCATGTCTCAATGCTATCATACCGAGGTGCGCTCGTTCACTAAACAGCGTTCTTACAATGTGGTCATCAACAAAGAATACCTGACAGTGGATGATCATGTGCTGTTCATAGACGATTTTCTCGCTTTCGGCAATGCGGCTATTGGCATTGTAGACCTTTGTCAACAGGCAGGTGCTACGATTGAGGGCATGGGATTCCTGATAGAGAAGGAATTTCAGCGTGGGCGTGAACTGCTGCAACTGGAAGGTATCAGACACATCGAGTCGCTGGCCATCATCGAGTCGTTGACGGACAGTCAGATTAAAATCAAGGACGATTAATCCACTCCATTTTAAAATCTTTAATGCAATTGATAATGAAAAAGTTAGTTATGACGCTTGCAGCCGTCCTTTGCTGCACCCTTACCGTTTCAGCCCAAGATGTTCAGGCTGACAGAAACAAACAGTACAACATTGTGCTGAACAGTTCGCAATACACGCATCGTGACGATAAAATGTCGAAGGGCGATGCCGTTAGCAAGATTATCACTGGTGTGCTGACTGGTAAGACCTCGGTTCAGGCCACCAAGTTCGAGGAAGACGTGAAGACTGCTATTGTCAAGGGACTGTCCAATGGCCGTCGCTATCTCTACAACGAAGGATTGTTGCAGGGCAACGTCGCAGAAGAGGGCCATCTCTTGGTTGATGCCGTCATCACCAATATTACGGCAAACTCAGAAAGCAAAGATTCTAAGGACAAGGATGGCAAGACAAAGGTCACCACAACCTATACTGGCATCATTGACGTGACACTGACACTGAAGGATGCGAAGACTGGCAATGTGGTGTCTTCTCCATCGTTCAATGCCAGGAGTTCCAGCTATCCTTCTTGTACCACGTCCGACCAAGCTATCCAGAGTGCTATGGGTTCTCTGTCAGGTCGTATCACAGTATGGCTGAACAAGTATAAACCTCTGTGTGCCAACATCATTGAAGGTGCGCGTGCAAAGAAGGACAAGCAGAAGGAAGTCTATATCGACTTGGGCAGTCGCGAAGGGGCCTTTGAAGGACTACACTTTGGCGTCTATATTGTCAAGACTATTGCTGGTCGCGAGGCTAAATCTCAGATAGGTAAGCTGAAGGTTGAAGAGGTTGCAGGCGATGATATCAGTCTCTGCAAGGTGCAGAGCGGCAGCAAGGACATCAAGGAAGCCCTCGACTCAGGTCAGCAGCTACAGGTAATCAGTATAGACTAACCGACTAAAATAAAAATAGGGTCGCATAGCCAACCAAGCTATGCGACCTTTTTGCACACGTACTGTAATTTTGTTTTTTGATTACTTCCAGGGGTTTTCGAAACCTACGGGTCCGTTCTCGAGCTTCTGACAAACGATCTCGATTTCCTCGAAATGCTCCTGACCGTCTTCCCAGCTCTCTTTGTAATTCACACAATAGCAACCTGTGCCTTTCAGCTCCTTCATCGTCGAACCGTCAACAGTGTTCTGGAACGTGACGGTGAAGTCGCGTGGGTCGTTGGGAGCCAGCATCCACTGGAGCAGCTGACTGTTGCCGTCGTTCATAGCCTTGACACGCACCTTCAGGCGACCGCCACGGGGAATACCTGCAATTTGTCCTTCACGATCTGTGGCCTGATTGAACTTG
>Ga0256407_10001484_pt1 | contig 49242 bp, 39 predicted proteins | sample RumenRJG_04DNA_FD_193489 | JGI IMG/M metagenome (GOLD analysis project Ga0256407, IMG submission 193489) | Bovine rumen microbial communities from Lethbridge, Alberta, Canada - RJG_04 | ecosystem: Host-associated > Mammals > Digestive system > Stomach > Rumen | place: Canada: Alberta...
TCTTGCCTTCTGCCTCGAGCTGCGGGTTGTAACGCCAGAGGTGCCAGTAACCGCACTCAACAGCCTTAGCCTCCTCAGCCTGGGACTTGCCCATACCTGCTTTCAGACCGTGGTTGATACACGGAGCGTAAGCGATGATGAGCGACGGTCCGGGATAAGCCTCTGCCTCGCGGATTGCCTTGAGCGTCTGCGCTTGGTCTGCACCCATAGCGATCTGTGCGACATAGACATAACCGTAGGTGGTAGCAATCATACCAAGGTCTTTCTTACGAACGCGCTTACCCATAGCAGCGAACTTAGCGATAGCGCCAAGCGGCGTTGCTTTGGATGCCTGGCCACCGGTGTTGGAGTACACCTCAGTATCGAGCACGAGGATGTTGACATCTTCGCCGGAAGCGATGACGTGGTCGAGTCCGCCGTAACCGATATCATAGGAAGCACCGTCACCGCCGACAATCCACTGGCTGCGTTTAACGATATGGTCTTTGTATTTGAGAATCTCCTTGCAGGTGTCGCAACCGCATTTCTCCATAGCAGCCACCATCGGCTCGTAGAGACGGTTGGTAACCTCTGCAGACTGCTTGTTCTCGAGCCACTCTTTGAACATCGCCTTGAGTTCGTCGGAACAGTCAGCGCACTCGAGGCCTTTCTGCATGAGAGCAGCGAGGCGCTCACGGATCTTACGGTGCGCAATCTGCATACCCATACCATACTCGCAGAAGTCCTCGAAGAGGGAGTTGGACCAAGCCGGACCGTGACCCTTGGCGTTCTTTGTATAAGGAGTAGAAGGTACAGAACCGGAGTAGATAGAGGTACAACCGGTAGCGTTGGCGATGATCTCGCGGTCACCGATAAGCTGGCTGATGAGTTTCAGATACGGTGTCTCACCGCAACCGGAGCAAGCGCCGGAGAACTCAAAGAGCGGCGTAGCGAACTGCGAGTTCTTGACGTTGGCAGCGATGTCAACGAGGTGTTGCTTGGAAGCGACGTGCTCTACGCAGTAGTCCCAGTTGGCAGCCTCTCCGAGTTGTCCCTCGAGCGGTACCATCTGGAGCGCCTTGCCCGTCTTCGGGTTGCCCGGACATACATCGACACAGTTGCCGCAGCCGAGGCAGTCCATAACGCCGACCTGCATACGGAAGTGCATACCCTTCATAGCAGCCGGAGCCTTCATCTCACGGGTGGAAACCCCACCCTTGCCCTCCCCACAAGGGAGGGAATTAAGCCCAGCTAACTCCTTTTCATCCAAAACGAACGGACGGATACAAGCGTGAGGACAAACATACGCACACTTGTTACACTCGATACAGTTGTCAGCGGTCCAAACCGGAACGAACGCAGACACACCACGTTTCTCGAACTTAGCGGTACCTGCAGGCCATGCACCGTCCTCGATGCCCTTGAAAGCGGAAACAGGGAGGAGGTCACCAGCTTGGGCGTTTATAGGCCGAACCACATTTTTGATAAAATCTGGTTCGTCAACGCCCATTTGTGATTGGTCATTGGTGATTGGTAATTTAGACCATGCGGGATCGATAGCGAGCTCTTGGTACTCACCACCGCGATCCACCGCTGCGTAGTTCTTATTAACGACATCCTCACCCTTCTTGCCGTAGGACTTCACGATGAAGTGCTTCATCTCCTCAACGGCCTTCTCAACAGGGATGACAGCGGTGATACGGAAGAATGCAGACTGGAGGATGGTGTTGGTACGGTTGCCCAGACCAATCTCCTGCGCAATCTTGGTAGCGTTGATGTAATAAACTTTAATCTTATGGTCAGCGAAGTATTTCTTCACTTTGTTCGGCAGGTTCTTAACGAGCTCGTCGCCCTCCCAGATGGTGTTCAAGAGGAACGTACCGCCGTCCTGGAGACCGCGGGTGACATCGTACATGTGGAGGTACGCCTGAACGTGGCAAGCCACGAAGTTAGGCGTGGTAACGAGGTAAGTGGAGTGGATAGGCTCGTCGCCGAAACGGAGGTGCGAGCAGGTGAATCCACCGGATTTCTTACTATCGTAAGAGAAGTAAGCCTGGCAGTATTTGTCGGTGGTGTCACCGATGATCTTAACCGAGTTCTTGTTAGCACCTACAGTACCATCGGCACCCAGGCCGTAGAACTTAGCCTGGAAGAGCGAAGCGTCACCCATTGCAATCTCCTCGCCGACAGGCAGAGAAGTGAAGGTGATATCATCGTTGATACCTACGGTAAAGTGGTTCTTCGGTTGCGGCAGAGCGAGGTTCTCGAAGACAGCCAACATCTGTGCCGGCGTGGTATCGTTGGAACCCAGACCGTAACGACCGCCTACAACGAGCAGATCTTTCAGACCGAGTTCGTCGAGTGCGTCGCGTACATCGAGGTAGAGCGGTTCGCCATTAGCGCCAGGCTCTTTGGTACGATCGAGCACGCAGATACGTTTTGCGCTCTTCGGCAGCGCCTCTTGCAGATACTTGAGGCTGAACGGACGATAGAGGTGCACGTTGATCAGACCGAGTTTCTTGTTACCCTTGGCAGCCTCGTAGTCGATGACTTCGCGGATAGCCTCGCAAGCAGAACCCATACAGATGATGATATTCTCTGCGTCGGGAGCACCGTAGTAGTTGAACGGACGGTACTCGCGGCCGGTGATCTTGCTGATCTCCTTCATGTAGTCGGAAACGATATCCGGCACTGCGTCGTAGAAACGGTTGCAGCTCTCGCGGTGCGCGAAGAAGACATCGGGGTTCTCCGCCATACCTTTCATCTCCGGACGCATCGGGCTGAGTGCACGCTCACGGAACTCCTGGAGCGCCGTGTAGTCTACTAATGGACGGAGGTCCTCCATATCCATCGCCTCTACCTTCTGGTACTCGTGGGACGTACGGAAGCCGTCGAAGAAGTTCAAAAATGGCACGCGGCTCTTGATAGTAGCGAGGTGTGCTACTCCGGCGAGGTCCATCACCTCTTGTACGGAAGCCTCAGCGAGCATAGCGAAACCGGTTTGGCGGCACGCCATGACATCCTGGTGGTCACCGAAGATACAGAGCACGTGGCTTGCCAGCGTACGAGCCGATACATGGAAGACGGTCGGGATGAGCTCACCGGCAATCTTGTACATGTTCGGAATCATCAGCAGCAGACCCTGCGAAGCAGTGAAAGTGGTGGTGAGCGCACCTGCGTTCAGCGATCCGTGAACAGCACCTGCGGCACCAGCCTCAGACTGCATCTCCTGCACGAGTACGGTCTCGCCGAAGAGGTTCTTGCGACCTGCGGCAGCCCACTCGTCCACGTTCTCCGCCATCGGTGACGACGGCGTAATAGGATAGATAGCAGCTACCTCGGTGAACATGTAAGCCACATGCGCCGCAGCTGCGTTACCATCCATGGTCATAAATTTCTTTTCCTTAGACATTGTATTATTGATTTAATGTTGTTGTTTTTTTTTCGGGATAACGGGATTTCGGTATACCGGGATACCGACTAATACAAAAATCCCAGCAGCCACAACGGCATTTGGTTGCCGCGACCGGTTTCCAGATCACCGACAGCCGTCGGACGAATCGTATCGCGACTGGAGGACGTTTCTTTCACATCGAAATAATATTTATTGTCGATGATGAACATCGCCGAGCGATCGGTAGCATTCACCTTATGCGCTCCATGCACAGCCGTGTAGAAATAGGTCTCATACAGATCTGCCATAGGAATCTGACGGGTAAAAATCATCTGCGCGACATTCGGATTATGGATATAGAGTTTGGTCGGCTTCATGGGGAAACTCTTATCCTCCGGATAGAGAAGGTTGATCAGTCGGGAGTCCTTGAGGTACTTGATATAGTTCATCGTGGTTGCACGACTGAGCCCGATCTCCTCGGATATATTACTGATGTTAAGAGCACAAGGCGCTTCGCGCAGCAAGATCTGCATCAGTTTGCGGAGCTTATGCAAACAGGTGACATCGATCTGCTTAATCATCAGCACATCCACCTCCAGCTGGCTATTCATCGTCTTGAGCAGTTCCGCTTCGAAGGACTTCGACTCGAGATAGGAAGGATAATACCCATGGTGCAGATATGCCTTGAAATAATCGAGCGGGCGCACGCGACTGCATATCTCGCGCGAGATAGAAGCATGACGTTGCATGAGTTCCTCCAGCGAATAGGACTGGAAGCGCAAGCCTGTCTGCAAGTTCAGGTACTCGCGGAACGAGAAACCACGCAGGTTATAGGTATCGGCAATATCTTTGAGGTCGTTATTCTCCTCGTCGATCGGCATGACGGGCGTAGCGCAGAAGACGATATGCAGATCTTTGAAGCGATTATAGCAGCGCTTGAGTTCGCGCGACCAGTTCGGATATTTAAAGAGCTGATCCAGGAACAGATAGCGTCCGCCTTCCTTCACAAACTGACGTGCCAAATCCAGGAGCGAGTTCTCCGTGAAATAGAAGTCATTGAAGTTCACATAGAGACAAGGACGCATCTCCGAGAGCGGTTTTCTCTTTTTTCTTCGTCCTTTGACTACGGGTTCAGGTGTGTTTTTCCACTCGGTTTCGATTTCTTTGACGCGCGAAAGGAGAAAATCCGTTTTTCCTACTCCTCGTCCCCCCTTGATAGCAATGAGGCGGTGGTCCCAATTGATTTCATCCATCAGTTGCCTGCGGATAGGCATGAAGGAATGAGCCACCAGGAAATCGTGGATTCTAAAGAATGCGTCTAACATGGGAGCTTTCTGCTGTTCTTCCACAACCAGCTCTTCTACGGTTACAGTTTCAATTTTCTCCATTTTATGCAAAAAATTAGAAATTCTACACCTTTCGGCATGAATTTTTGAAAATTTGGCGCAAAATTACTGCTTTTTTTTTAATTTTGCAATAGTTTAGTGCATTTTTTACAAAAAAATGAGGAACTACATGACGTAATTCCTCAAAAACTGCCTTTTTTATTAAAAAAGCGAACCTTTTTTAGAGGCTGATTGCTCCGGTGGGGCAAACATCCGCACAGGTACCGCACTCCGCGCAAACCTCCGGATCGATAGAATAGTGTTCTTCACCCTCATGAATAGCGCCCAGCGGGCATTCATCAATACAAGTACCGCAAGCGATGCAGTCGTTAGAAATTTTGTAAGCCATAATATTATCAAATTAAAAATTAAAAATTACGAATTAAAAATTAAAATTACGAATTAATTGTCAAACGCGAGTGCAAAGGTAGTACATTTTTTTGAGACCACCAAATTTTAGGGATAAAAAATTAAAAATTTTAGTAGAAAGTAGAAAGAACGCTTCGCTCAAAGTAGAAAGTAGAAAGAACGCTTCGCTCAAAGTAGAAAGAGAAAAGACAAAAGAGATTATTTCTTTTTCTTGGCCGTAGCAAGGGCGGCAAGAAGTTGGGCGTTCGGGCCCGTTAACTCTTTGTCCGTCAGTCCTTTACGCTTGGCGTAGGTGGTCCAATCCTTCGCTCCACCCGAAGAAACCGGCATCCCTAATTGAAGGTAGTGACAATAGGCAATCGCGAGTGCATCAGTGGCATCCAATTTCTTGGGCATCTGCTCATCCGGGATGTGCAAGAATCGTTGGAGCATGCCGGCTACCTGTTGTTTGGTAGAGTGTCCGTTTCCCGTGATCGCCATTTTGATTTTCATCGGCGAGTATTCATAAATCGGCACGTCTTTGCTGAGCGCAGCGGCAATCGCCACTCCCTGCGCATGAACGATTTTAATCATCGTCTGCGGGTTCTTATCCACGAACTGCGTTTCGATAGCGAGACAAGAGGGTTTGTACTTATCAATCAGTTCCTGCAAAAAGAAAAATTCTTTTTGTAACCGCGGATATTGCCCTTCCAGTTTATGCACGTCGAAGGCATCAAAATCGAGAATCTCGACCTGTTGACCGACGGTATGCAGGAGGGCGTAACCCATGAACAAGGTGCCCGGGTCGATACCTAAGATAATATGTTCGGATCGATTGCGATCGATCATTGGGTTAGTGGATTAGTGGGTTAGTGGATTAGTGGGTTAGTGGATTAGTGGTCATCTTTCTCATGGTTGCGGATAAAACCGCGGATGATGACGACGACGGCTCCGGCGATGAGCACGTAATTGGCATAGTCCGAATAGGGTTCGCCACACTGGCTCATGGCTGCACCGACAGCCAGGATGGCAAAGCCGATGATTAAAATTATTGAGGATAATTTCATTGGTGATTGGTGATTGGTGATTGGTGATTTTAGGGTTCTTCTACTAAATAGATGTCTTCACCTTTCTCATGCATGAAATATTGTTCGCGCGCATAGCGCTCCAAACTATCTTTGATCATGAGCGTTTTCAATTCGCTCTCGGCTTTCTCAGTCTGCTCGCGATAGGTATCGCGCTGCTGTTCCAACGAACGAATCTCTCTACCGCGTTTGACGAACTGCAGCATGCTTTGATCACTCACGAAAAGATAGATGATCAAAAAGACCACCAGTGTGATGACATATTTCGCCCATTTGCGAATTTTAATCTTATTCCAGAGTTCAGAAAAGTTCATTAGCGACTAAATATGGATAAAATCGGGTGCAAAGATACAAAAAATAATTTAAAATTGAAAATTTAAAATTGAAAATTTGCATAATTCGTTAATTTTTTGTACTTTTGTAGCCGATTTAATATTAATACATATGAAAATACGTATTTCCCTCTTCGCTATGCTTTTTATGGCGCTTCCGATGTTCTCTCAAGTGCACATCACTATATCGGACTCGACCTGGTCGACGAGTGAGTTATCGTCTTTGGTGGGCCAGACGGTTATTTTCGATACCCCGATTGTGGTTAGTTCGAATGCGAGCGGTAACTACACGGTAGGTCCGTGGCGTCGCTATGAGCCTGGGAATCAGGAAGATTATAGTACCACTGTGCGCATAAACAGTACGACCACGTTCAGTCTGACGGGCATCAGCGGTTACCACCGTTGTGGCGAAAAGATCTATAACCTGAAGGCAAAAGTGAATAGTGCGAGCAGTCTGAGTATGATAGGCGGTACCTGGGCCGGAGACACCCGTTCGGACTTAGAGAGTCGTCTGCCTGAATTAGGAGACTATCGTATCCTGGTTTGCGCCTTTAACTTAGAGAATTACTTTGTAAAGAACTTAGGTTCCCAGTATTTGGGTCCGGATAGTTATTCGGAGCACCAGCAGCAGCGCAAGAAGGTAAGTAAAGCGCTGAAGCGCATCAACGCGGATATCTATGGTCTGGTAGAGCTGGAGCAGGGAAACGATGCGATTGCGGAGATAGCGAGTGACCTGAATAAGAACCTGCCGGGACGTAACTATAAGTATTTCAACGATGGTACGACGGGTTCAAGTCAAAAGGTTGACTTCGTCTATGACGCTAATGTGGTTGAACCGATCGGTACGCCGGCGGAGACGAACGTGGAGTTGTCATACCGCAAGAAGATGGTTTGTTTCCGCGAGAAAGCGACGGGTGAGAAGTTTATCTTCTCCATCAACCACTTCAAATCGATGAACACCGGAGGTGCGGACCGTCGTGAGAACGAAGCGAGAGCGGTAGTGAAGTTATACAACAGTTACCGCCAGAACGCCAATATCCGTGAGAACGACGTGCTGTTCATGGGCGACTTCAACTGCTATGCGAAGACCGCACCCGTTAGGGTATTCCTGAACAACGGTATGATAGACCTGCATCGCGCATACCATGCGGATAGCAGCTACAGTTATCTGTTCGGCGGTTTGGCCAGTTACATCGACCATGCCATCAGTAACGAGACACTCTATCGCCAGATTACAAGTATGGCTGCGTATCACATCAACTCGGATGAGGACGATAAATACACCTACGATAAATCCAGCGATGAGACGATGTTCCGTTGTTCGGACCATGACCCGGTATTGGTGGGTCTCAAACCGGACAGCACCCTTTCGCAGAGTTTCGAACCGTATATCAACAATGATATCATGGCCAGCGACAGCGTAGGTTTCTACTACGTCTATACCACCACAACGGAAAATCCGGTGATTTATTTCGACATCTACACCGTCAACGGTACCCTTATCTGTCCTCCGACACTCATCGAGTACGAAGGAGATATCTTCGAGAGTCATACCAAGTATTATTCGCTGAAAAATAACAATCCCAAACTGCCGGACGAGGTGAAGGCTTTCCTGCCCTTACCTTCCGGACTGTATATTCTGCATTTCTACTACAAAGGACAGATTGTTTCGCACAAGCTCATCGTCAGATGATGGATTTGTTTTCGGAGATAGAAGAACCGGAGCGCGAGGAGTTGAAAAACCTGCGCAAAGAGTTAGAGGAGGCAAACTACAAGTACTACGTACTTAATATGCCTACTCTATCCGACCGTGAGTTTGATGAGAAGATGCATCGTCTGCAAGCACTGGAGGCGATGTTTCCGGATATGTTTGACCCGAAGAGTCCGACGCAGCATGTGGGGTCGGACTTAGTAGAAAGTAGAAAGTCAAAAGACAAAAGCAGCAAAGCCTTCGAGACGGTCAAGCACAAGTATCCGATGTTGTCGCTTGCGAACAGTTATTCGCGCGAAGAGATAGAGGACTGGGTGCGCAAGCTGCCTGCAGGTGTGGAGATCGTTTGCGAACTGAAGTTCGACGGATTAAGCATCAGCCTTTGGTACGAGCACGGTGTCTTGACGCGGGCACTCACACGCGGCGACGGACAGCAAGGCGATGATGTGATTGCCAATATCAAGACCATTCCTTCTATTCCTTGGCGAATAGACAGAACAGACATCCCTGATTTCTTTGAGTTACGAGGCGAAGTGCTGCTGCCATGGGAGCGTTTCGAAGCACTCAACAAAGAACGCGAGGAAGAGGAAGAGCCGCTCTTTGCGAATCCGCGTAACGCGGCGTCAGGCACTCTCAAACTGCAGGACCCGAAAGAAGTAGCTCGCCGAGGACTCGAGGCGTATCTGTATTATATGTTGGGCGAGAATCTGCCCGGCACAACCCATTATGAGCGACTGGAGACCGCCAAACAATGGGGATTTCATATCTCTGATGCCATTAAGGTGTGCCACAATGTGGACGAGGTCATGGCATATATCGCCTACTGGGACACGGAACGCAAGAACCTGCCGGTGGCGACCGATGGTATCGTACTGAAAGTAAACAACCTTGCCCAGCAGGAGGAACTCGGTTTTACGGCCAAGACACCCCGTTGGGCTATCGCGTATAAGTTCCCCGCGGAGAAGCAGTTGACACTGCTCAAAGAGATCACGTATCAGGTAGGACGAACGGGAGTCGTAACGCCTGTGGCGAACCTTGAGCCCGTACAACTAAGCGGTACGATAGTCCAACGCGCGACGCTGCATAACGAAGATTTCATTAAGTCGCTGGATATCCGTCCCGGCGATCGCGTCTGGGTGGAGAAAGGCGGAGAGATTATACCGAAGATCGTCGGTCGTGCCGACCGAAATGATGAAATGAGCGCGACTACGTCGCTCAATGATGGAATGATGTATTCGTTTCCGGATGTTTGTCCGGAATGCGGAGCGAAGTTAGTGCGCGTGGAAGGTGAAGCGGCTTGGCGATGTCCGAACGAAGCAGGGTGTCCGCCGCAGATAAAGGGTAAGATAGAGCATTTCGTGAGCCGTAAAGCCATGAACATAGACGGTCTGGGTGAAGAAACCATTGATCTCTTCTACCAGAAAGGTTTATTGCACAATATAGCCGACATCTACGATTTGAAACTGGAAGATATTGCTTCGCAAGAGCGCCTGGGTGAGAAGAGTGCACAGAATATTCTGGATGGTATTGAGGCCTCGAAAAACGTACCTTGGGCACGTGTGCTCTTTGCCCTCGGAATCCGCATGGTGGGAGAGACTACTGCGAAGAAGATTGCCCGCAAATACAATACGATTGATGCCCTCCAATGGGCGACGGCGGAACAACTCTGCGCCATCGAAGATGTGGGTCCGCAGATCGCGGAAAATATCGTCAAGTACTTCGAGGACATCCGCAATCTGGAGATCTTAGACCGTTTGCGCAAGGCAGGTCTGCAGATGGAAGGTGAAGCAGAGCCTGAGCCGACGTCCGATAAGTTGGCGGGACTAAGTATCGTTATTTCCGGCACATTCAGTCATCACAGTCGCGATGAATACAAAGCGATGATTGAGGAGAACGGAGGAAAGAATGTCGGTTCGGTGAGCAAGAAGACCTCTTTTATTCTGGCCGGCGAGAATATGGGTCCCGAGAAACGGAAGAAAGCCGAAGATCTCGGAATTCGCCTCATGACAGAAGACGAATTCCTCGAATTGGTAAATGGTAACTTGTAATTGGTGATTTATGAAACTGAAACAACGTATATTTGAATATTTGCGGAGTAAGCAGGAAGCACGCAATCCACGTTTTCCGCATTTAGACCGACCGCTCAAGGTGATGATTATCTATGAGAGTGACCTGCTGGAACGAAATGATGCGATTAAGACCATTCGTCAGGATTTGTTACGCAGACAAATGGATGTGACCATGTGGGGGTATGTTGAGAAGAAAGAGATCCAAACGCTCATTCTTCCTCAAAGTCGTATTCTGGGTGCGAATGATTACAATTTTCTGGGCAAGCCACGCGATTACGTGTTGACAGATTTAAAGGCAGAGCACTATGATTTGATGATTGATCTCACGACACGTCCTTTACTGCCTTTGCGCTATCTGGCGATGTACACGGATGCAGACTTCAAAGTGGGTATGAACCTCGGAGAAGGACTGCACGACATGTTGATTTCCCTACCCGATTTCACACCGGAACAAGGAGATGAGGCTGCTATTGAAACCTCGTGGTTATACCATCAAATAATGAGTTATTTAGTGACTATTAAGAGCAATGATTAAGGGATTAGGCACAGCGCTTATAACGCCGTTTGATGCAAATGGTAAGGTAGATTACGAAGCACTTGCACGGTTGTTAGACACACAACTGACGGGTTTTGTGGATTACCTCGTAGTACTCGGAACAACCGGTGAGGCAGCCACGATGACGGAGAAAGAGCGTGCGGAAGTGCGGACGTTTATTCGCCAATATGTAAACGGTCGCATCCCTTTGGTGTTGGGTGTTGGCGGGAACTGTACTGCAGTCGTCTGCGAGAGTCTGAAGACGATAGACCTGAGGGGATATGAAGCGATCTTGAGTGTATGTCCGTATTATAACAAACCGAATCAGGAAGGGTTATACCAGCATTTCTGCGCAGTAGCGGAAGCGAGTCCTATACCTGTACTACTATATAATGTACCCGGGCGCACAGGCGTGAACCTACTACCGGAGACCGTCATGCGGATTTATGAAGCACAGCCCGACAAGATCCTCGGCATCAAAGAGGCGAGCGGGAATATCGAGCAGATTAAGCGATTAATAAAAATGAGTACAGAATACAGAGTACAGAATACAGACCAAATCAGTCCGTACTCTGTCAGCGAAGCGGTCTGTACTCCGTCAGGCAAAGCCGGTCTATTAGTCATCAGCGGCGATGACGGCATTGCGTGCGAAGTGATGGAAGCCGGAGGAGCGGGATTGATCAGTGTGGCAAGCAATGCTTTTCCTGAGGACTTCTGGCATATTGTACATGACAAGGATGCTGCTTTACAGGCGAAGTTCGACGAGATGGTCAAACTGCTGTTTGCAGAAGGAAACCCTGTCGGCATCAAAGCTGTTCTGGCGCAGAAAGGAATTATTCAAAATTATCTAAGACTACCACTTGTTCCCGCAAGCGAGGAGCTAAAAGAGAGGATAAAAAAAGAGCTCGCATGATTGCGAGCCTTTTTTGTAAGAACATCTAGCTAGATGATCCGTCTTACTTAGCTTTCTCAGCTTTCTTTTTCGCCTGATCAACGACTGCTTTGAATGCAGCGGGTTGATTCATAGCGAGGTCAGCGAGGGCTTTGCGGTTGATAACGATACCTGCTTTCTTGAGGCAACCCATCAACTGGCTGTAGCTCAGACCTTCGAGGCGAGCGGCAGCGTTGATACGCTGGATCCAGAGTGCACGGAATGTACGTTTTTTGTTCTTACGATCGCGGTAAGCATACTGCAAACCTTTCTCCCATGTGTTCTTTGCAACGGTCCATACATTAGCACGACCACCAAAGTTACCACGGGTGAGCGACATGATCTTCTTGCGACGGTTGCGCGAAGCAACGTGATTTACTGATCTTGGCATGTTTCTGTCCTTTCACTTTAATGGTTAGTACTTAACGAAGCAACAGCATCTCCCGTACGGAGCGCAGGTTCGTTTGATCTACGAGCGCAACATGGGTCAAGTTGCGTTTTTGCTTTTTAGTCTTCTTCGTCAGAATGTGACTTTTGTAAGCGTGCTTACGCTTGATTTTACCGGTTCCGGTAAGCGTGAAACGCTTTTTTGCACCGGAGTTCGTTTTTACCTTTGGCATTTTGTTTTGAATTTAAAATATTAATACTAAAGTCTCGGGCAGCCACGCGTACTCAGACGCGATAAAAAGGTAGGCCCTACGACTTGTTTTTGGGCTTTACAGGAGTCTAACATCAGCCTTGACCGTCGCTTGACCGTCGTTCGACTGTCGTTCCAATCCTTATTTTTGACTCTTGGGGCTAACGAACATTATCATTCGTTTCCCCTCGAGGTTTGGTACGTTGTCTGCTTTTCCGTATTCCTCGAGATCAGCGGCGAAGCGAGCCAGAAGCAGTTCGCCTTGCTCTTTGAACACGATGGAACGTCCGCGGAAGAAGACATATGCTTTCACTTTGTTGCCTTCTTTGAGGAATTCCTGCGCGTGCTTGAGCTTGAAGTTGTAATCGTGATCGTCGGTTTGCGGACCGAAACGAATCTCCTTCACTTCCTGCTTCTTTTGGTTGGCCTTCGCCTCTTTTTGCTTTTTCTTCTGGGCGTAGAGGAATTTCTGGTAGTCTATCACACGGCAGACAGGCGGATTCGCCGTAGGGGCAATCTCGACGAGGTCGAGGTTCTGGTCATCCGCTATTTTCATAGCCTGTTGAAACGAGTAGATACCCTGCTCTACATTATCGCCAATAAGGCGCACTTGTGCGACACCGCGGATCTTATCGTTAATACGATGCGGGTCTTCTTTAATAACTCGACCGCCACGCGGTCTGGGAGGAATAGTTGCTATAGTTTTAGCCTTTAGTAGAAAGTAGAAAGTAGAAAGACCGCTTTGCTCAAAGTAGAAAGACCGCCTCCCGCCTATCCCTTTCTTGTTAAACCTAACGCTTTCCGCGCGGGCACAATTTGCCCTACCATCGAAAAAGCGGACAAAATTACAACAAATAATTGATATACGCAAGAAAATTCGAAGAATAATTGTGCTTTTGATAATTTTTTTTCACTTTTTTTACTATTTGCTTGCGCGCGTAAAATATTTTTCGTATCTTTGCACGCTAATTTGAATAAATGTGTAGCATAGTGAACCTCGAATATAATATCTTAAATACAATACAGTTATGAAAAAGAGCATTTTAGTATTGACCGCAGTGGTCGCAATGGTATTTTTTGGTTGCAAGGAGAGTCCGTATATCAACCAGCCGGGTGACAACACGTTTAACACGGACACGATCCCTGAGATTGCCGATCCGGATCCCACTCCCGATCCTGAAGGAGTGATAATTCCTGAGGGTACAATCAACGTAAACGAAGCAGTAAAGATTGGCAAAAAACTACCAGCCTCAAACAAGGACAATAAATATCCTTCTGAAAAAGTTTACTACATCAAAGGTTGGGTAGACCATTTCGATGCAAAAGAACGCGCAAAAGAAGACTTTGAAGAAAAGTTTGCACAATACGGAAACGACTACATTTATTTGAAAGCTCGCAATGATGGCAGAGGAGCAAAAGAGTTCTACTGCTACCGCGTTTTAGGGCGTGCAGGTGCAAAGTTGCCGAGTCACGATGTGCTGCAAATTGGCGATTTTGTAGTCGTAAAATGTAATATTCTGAACTTCGGAGGAACAACTATTGAGAATGGAGGCACATGTTCAATTGAGGTTTCTAATAATGTGGCATACAACGAAGCGTTCCCTATTCCAGACACTATTCACGCAACCTGCGCCGAAGCAGCAGCAGCAGCATTGGCATTGCCAGGAAATAATACTCCTAGTAAGGATATATATATTGTCGAAGGATATGTACAGAGCGCGGGCTACTCTGCTACCGTAAGTAGTGGTCAACAGATTTTCTGGGTTGATGATACACCTAATGGAACTAAGAAATTTGAGGCTTATTACTGCAACGTACCGAATGGTGAGGCTGTTCCTGTAGGTGCAAAAGTACGTCTAACCGGAGTGATAATGAAATATAACACAACACCGGAAATGAAAAATGGTGATGTGGAGATTCTCGAAGCTCCGCAAGAGTAAGAAACAAATAAAAATAAATATTTCAAATACAAAAAATGGCAAGTTTACAAAAGATCAGAAATCATGGCGCCCTGTTGATTGTGATTGTGGGTGTAGCCATGTTAGCATTTATCCTTGGCGACTTCTTGAGAGATGGAAGTTCGCTGTTTCATCGCGACCGCGATAAAGTAGGCATCGTTGCCGGCGAGGCACTGTCCTACGCAGAGTACGAAGCGGAGATCAAGCGTATTGAGAGTTTCTATCCCGATGCACAAAAAGCAGAGATTCATGCGCAGATTCGTGACCAGGTATGGAATAGCTTCCTGCAGGAGCGTCTTTTCCGTACTCAGGCTGAGAAGATCGGTATGATCGTAAAGGCGGACCGTATCGGTGAGGACGAGGCTGCAGAGTTGACGGAGTTGTTCCTGGGTGCTAATCCGCACCATTACATCAAAGAGAATCCGTCTTTGTTGGATGCCAACGGCGAAGTGAACCGCGAAGGTATCATTCAGTTCATCAACAGCCTGAATGATGCAGATCCGGAGATGCTTCAAAACCCGGAGTACGTACAGCAAGTAGCATCTTGGATGAACCTGGAGAAGACGGTTCGTAACATGTATCTGCAGGAGAAATATTACGGTTTGCTCCAGAAGCTGGTTCGCGTGAACTCGCTTGAGGCTGAATTCTCGTTCAACAACCGCCAGCACGGCGTGAGTGCAGAATTTGTTATGCAGCCTTACTATGCGATTGCAGACAGTTTGGTCAAGGTGAGCGAGAGCGACATCAAGAAATTGTACAAGCAGAACTTATATCGCTACAAACAAGAACCGACCCGTACCATCAAATACGTCAGTTTTGCGAAAGCCCCGAGTGCAGAGGACTTCGAGGCAGCCAAGGCAGCTATGGAGCGTGTACAGGAGGAGTTCCGTACGACGGACGACGTGATGCTGGTAGTTCAGCAGAACTCGGAAACCGTATACGACGGTCGCGACTATTCGCAAGAGAACGTACCGGCTCAGTTCAAGGACTTCGCTTTTGCGAAAGGAGCGAAAGAGGGTGATTGCACAGACTTGCTGTTTGACGGCCAGACCTATGCGATGGCTCGTATCATGAAAGCCGGTTATTCGCTGCCTGACTCGGTAGAGTTGAAGGCAATTATCGAAGGCGGTGAGGATCGCGAGATCGGTTGGGTTACTGAGGAGCAGTTGATTCGCGGCAATGCGCCGAAGGCGTTGATCGAGAAAGCCTTTGCCGGCAAGCGCGGCACGCAGTTTACCATTCCGGTAGGTATGGGTGATATGACCTATGAGATCATGGAGGTTAGCAAAGCCACTCCGAAAGTTAAGTTGGCTATTCTCTCGCGCACAGTGATTGCGTCCAGCAAGACCGAGTCCGCTATCTACAACAACGCATCTACTTTTGTCGTTGATCATAACAACGCAGAGGCTTTTGAGGCCGGAGCACAGGAGAACGGTTGGGTAGTTACCCCGCAATATGGTTTGAAGGCGCTGACCGAGAACGTAGGCAATATCAAAGACAGCCGTCAGATCGTTCGTTGGGCATTCGAAGCCAAAGAAGGTGAAGTAAGCAGTACCGTATATGATTGTGGCGACCAATATATCATCGCTACTTTAACCGACGTGAACGAAGAGGAATATCGTCCGTTGGAGATGGTACGCGGCGAGTTGACTTATCTGGCCACCAACAAAGCGAAATACGAGTATGTAGCCGGTTTGATCAAGAATGCTACCTCCTTGGAGGAAGTAGCTGAGATCCTGGCTCAACCGATTCAGAGCACGGAGCGCGTAGCGCTGAGTGACTATCGCTTTGCGAATACCGGTTTTGAGCCCGCTGTGATTGGTGCGACGCTCGCATTGGACGAGAATCAATTGAGTGAGGCCATCCAAGGCAACACCGGTGTCTTTGTAGTCAAAGCAGGTGCAGCCAACAACAGCACAGATGAGTTCCAACCGGCTCTTGAGAAAATGCAGTTAGGTTATAGCAGTTCTCAGCAACACATCGGTCAAGCTATGCAATTGATCGAAGAAGAGACTGAGATTACGGATAACCGCGCGAACTTCCAATAATATGTGCGCACGCGCGTAATAATTATAAGGAGTAAACAACACATATCGCCGTGGGTGTGGGTACCGACGTTGTACTTCACGGAAGGTATACCCTATTTTTTAGTAAACAGCATCTCCGTGATGCTGTTTGCTAAAATGGGAGTGCCCAATGATCAGTTGGCCTTTTTTACGACACTTCTATATTTTCCTTGGTTTTTAAAGGGTTTATGGAGTCCGTTTGTAGATATCTTGCGCACTAAACGATGGTGGATTATTGCGATGCAGGTTCTATTAACTGCATTGTGCGTATTGCTTACCATCAGTCTGCCGCACCCGGCCGCAGAGACGATTGCCGAAAAGGCTACTTCGGTTAGTACATTCCGATTCACGCTCATCTTATTTATCATCGCCGCTTTTGCTTCTGCGACGCACGATATTGCAGCGGATGGTTATTACATGCTGGCCCATGACAGTAAGAGTCAGGCGGCTTTTGTGGGTATTCGCTCGACGTTCTACCGTATCGCGGCTGTGTTCTCTCAGGGCGTGATCGTGTATATCGCCGGGGCTATAGAGAACAAGACGGGGAATATCCCGCTTTCGTGGCAAGTGACCTTAGGTGCGACAAGCGTGGTGATGCTGCTGGTGACAGTTTACCATTGTTTCTGTTTACCGAAGCCGGAGGAAGACCAACCGCGAGAAGAGGTGAGTGGTGCACAGGTATGGCATGAACTGGGCGAATCGTTCGCTACTTTCTTCACCAAGCCGGGCGTAGGCTTAGCTATCGGTTTCATGCTCCTTTACCGCTTGAGCGAAGGATTTTTGGTGAAACTGAGCCAACCGTTCTTGGTAGATAGCAAAGCGTGTTTTATGCGCGACGGACAAGTCTTCGGCGGAGGTCTTGCGTTAAACACGGACACCGTAGGTTTGCTGTATGGCACGATTGGAGTAATCTTTTTGCTATTAGGCGGAATCTTAGGTGGCATTTATATATCACGCAAAGGCCTGAAAAAGTCCCTTTGGATTATGGCAGCCGCGTTGACCTTACCGAGTTTTGTGTATTGTTACCTGAGTATGGCTCAACCGGAGTCGCTTTGGTTGATTGGCACAGCCGTCAGTTTTGAGCAATTCGGTTATGGCTTTGGTTTTACGGCCTATATGATGTATATGATGCATTTTTCGGAAGGCAAATACAAAACCGCACACTATGCTATCTGCACCGCTTTTATGGCGCTGAGTATGATGATACCGGGATTTGTAGCAGGCGCATTGGAACTGGCTGTCGGTTACTCGACTTTCTTCTGGATTGCGAATACATGCAGCATAACGACCTTTATAATAACCTATTTTGTATATAAACGATTATGACGAAACGAATTATTCCCAATACGATAACCAGTTTGAATTTGCTCTGCGGCAGTATCGCTGTTTTTCTGGCTACGCAGAACGCTTTTCTTTGGGCGTTTGTATTCATTCTGGCAGGCGCGTTCTTTGATTTCTTCGACGGATTAAGTGCACGGCTTCTGAAGGCACCGAGTCCTATCGGTATTCAATTGGACTCGCTGGCAGACGATATCACGTTTGGTCTGGCACCTGCGATGATGCTTTTCTGTTGGCTTCGCCCGATTCTGGGATGGTGGGCAGGCTTGGCTTTAATCATGGCGGCTTTCTCGGCCCTTCGTTTGGCGAAGTTCAATGTCGATGAGCGTCAACATGATTCGTTTATCGGTTTGGCAACTCCTGCGAATGCAATCTTCTGGGGCGGTTTATGCTGTCTGCCGATTTCGGTGATCGCTTATGACTGGGTGGCATGGGTGCTGATTGGTGTTTCGTTCTTGAGTTGTTACCTGCTGAATGCCGAGATACCTTTCTTCAGTTTCAAGAGTTTTAAAAGCGAGAAAGCGCTGATTATCAGTTTCTTATGCGGATGTCTGATTTTGATTGGTTTCTGCGTATTCAAGGCTGTCAGCGCCCATATATTGGCTTTCGCATGCCTCAGCGGAACGGCTTGTATCATATGGTATGTCACGCTGAATCTGCTGCTGGCTGTTATTCCGAAGAAATAAAAAAAACACATTCTATATCATGAAACGACTTATCTCACTCAGTATCGTTGCGATGTTCGCACTCAGCCTGATGGCCGAGGCGATTCCTGCTAACTTCTATTCGCCTATTGACGGCAAACAGGATTCTGTGCTTAAATCTACTCTTAGTGAGTTGGTACGCGGAGGTGTACGATATGAGTATGGAACGAACCAATACCACTCGACCAACAACCCTCCTGAGTGGATGGCAGGTGATTTGAAAGCCTACGGAACATGGCAGGCGCTGCCTTCAACCGACATGCACCCGGATGGTATCGTTTGGGATATGTACTCAAATAGTGTTCGTTATTATCCGAATAAGCTGGGCGAGTCAGGTTGTTCGCTGAATATTGAGCACTGTCTGCCCAAATCATGGTGGGGCGGAGACGTAAATGACGCCTATAAAGATTTGTACCATCTCAACCCATCCGATCAGCGGGCTAACGGACAAAAGAGTAATTATCCTCCGGGACATGTAGTAAAGGGAGATAAGTTTGACAATGGTTCGTTCCGTATGGATTCGAAAACCAAATCGCAATATGGTTTCATATGCTACGAACCCGAGTTACAATACCGTGGTGATTTCGCACGCGCCTATTTCTACATCGCCACGGCATACGAAGACTTCACATGGAAAAGCGGCACTTCTCCTTTTGATGCTTCGCTTGCTATGGACAATGATTCCTATTTAGAGTTTAAACCATGGTTGATTGAGGTCTTGCTCGACTGGCATCGCGCCGATCCGGTGAGCGACAAAGAGATATGCCGTGCAGACCAGATATCCAATATCCAGCACAACCGTAACCCGTTTATTGACTATCCGGAGTTGGTGGAATATATATGGGGAAATAAGAAAGGCGAGGCGGTTGACCTTGCATCCCTCACCTGTACAGCGGGAACGGGTATTTGCCCAGAACCGATTATTCCCACACCGGATCCGCAACAATACGACACGCTGATTAACTTACCGGCAATCCCCAAAAACGCTGCTGGCACGTACGTCAACGGCAATATCAAAGGCGCAGAGACAGCCGTTCAGAGCAACGGTACCTCCTCGATTACCATGGGGAATGGTACCAATAACGGTGAGATCTCGTTCACAGGCATCGAACTGGCGGACACGGCGGTATTAGCCTTCCGGGCATCGCCTTACAACACCGCCACCTCTATGCAACTGGATGTTTATGTCAATGAAACACTGGTTAAGTCCATCGAAGTGGAAGTAAAGAACGAGACCCGTAATGAAGTGCGCTATCGGATCACTATCCCGCAAAACACTACATCTATCCGGATGGTTTCAGTAGGCGGAAGTACATCTAAGCGCGCATGTATGCAAGAATTATACCTGCTGAGTCCGAAGAAAGATACCACTCCTATTGCCACGCCTGAGGTAGAGAAGGAAACGGCAACAAAGGTGCTTCGCGATGGACAGTTGGTTATTATGCGCAACAATGAGATGTTTACGCTGCAAGGACAGCGGATTCAATAAAAGAGAGTTAAAACACAAGATATGAGAAGATTCTTCTTATCTTTATTATGCGGCCTTCCCTTGTTGGGACTGCATGCTACTACGATTACGTTGAATGGCACGCTCATCAACGCGGGGAACACGTACGTTCAACCGTTCTGCGTAGACCAGGACTTGGTATTCGAAGCATCCGATTTAGGTGATTGCGTTGAACGCATCGAATGGAATTTCGGCGATGGCACTACGGCTACTTCCACCACTGCTACGGGTTGGAAAGTAACGCATTCCTTTACCGTTACGAACTGGTATCCGCTGGAAGCACGTTTCTATTGCGCAGATCCTACGCAGTACGAGGAAATATATAGCTTCACTTTCCGGGTTATTCGTCCGGATACCGTGGTAGCAGAAGCCCAAAAGGAGTGCTTCACCGTCGATTATTATGCGGCGCATAAAGCGGAGTGCGATGAACTGATTGCGAATGGAAAGAGTTGGAGCGAGCAGGAGAACTGCTGGGAAACGGTTTATACGTACCATATGTTCTATGGTGTGGAGACAGCAGAGCAGATTGGTCCCTTTGCCGGAGTGGACAGCGTAACGGTATTCGGTAAGACCTATTATACCGACGCGGATGTTGAAGATACGCTGGTGAATGAGCAAGGCTGCAATAACTATCGCCGCTATCATGTAACAGTCACCAGTTGTTTGGACATGAGTCTCTATTATCCCTATGAAGCAGAACCCTACTTTGCTTGTTTGGGCGAAGACATGGAGGTTAATTATTCAAAAACCGGGGGAACCATTCAGGGGGCTCGTTTCCAAGTACCCGGATTGCTGAATGTTCCGATTACCATTAGCAATGAGAATGTATCAATGGGTTCTATCAGTTTGCCTACCAGTCAAATCAAAACTCCCGGTAGATATCACGGTTTTGTAGCGGTAGCCGATGAATATTGCGATTCGCTCTTCTTGCCCTTGGATTTCGATATCTATTATCCGGAGAATATCTTCAAGTTAAAATTCAATGACGTACTGGCCGTTTATCAGAAGGGCCATGGTGGCAATACCGGCTATGAGTTCACGGCCTATCAGTGGTATGTGAATGGTAGCGCGGTAGAAGGTGCGACCGAATCGGTTTATTATCATGGCAAATCGTTCTCTGTTGGCGATGAAGTATGGATCGTACTGACGACCCCGGATGGCATGACTTTACGTTCCTGCCCGAAGACCATCAAAGAGGAGGATCTTCGTGATTACACGGCAAAACCGACTCAAGCAACGGCACGGAAGATGATTTTGAACGATCGTATCGTTATTCAGAAAGACGAGCGTACTTTTGATATCTACGGTCAACGCGTACGATGATTAAACGAAACGGTATATTTCTGGGGCTTAGCCTACTCTTTATTCTGGTATTAGGCGGCGCCTTGTTGATGGTAGCCAAGGGAGATTTACACCTCTTCCTTTGTGATCGGCATACACCATTCGGAGATACCTTCTTCCGCTATTACACGCATATCGCGGAGTGGTTTCCGTATATAGTCTGCATCAGCTTATTGCTCTTCGGTCGGTTAGGCGATGGGGTGTTTGCTTCGTCGGCGATGTTAGGAACGACGCTTGTCACCCAGATCATCAAACATATCGTGGTGGCACCGCGTCCTTTAACATGGTTCGGACAACACTTCCCGGATATACAACTGCCCTTGGCGGAAGGAGTTAAGATGAACTTCTGGTACTCATTCCCTTCCGGACATACCACCAGTTTCTTCGCTCTTTCGTTTGTGGTATGCTATGTTGCGACCAAGGAACTGAAAGATAAGCCGGTTTGGAGTGCGGTTGTGCAAGTGTTGCTGTTCTGTTTAGCCGTTTTAGGCGGATACAGTCGCATCTATCTGAGTCAACACTTCGCGTTCGATATCTTCGGAGGCACGTTAGTGGGCATTCTTGTTTCTTTGCTTTGTTATGCCATTTTGCATCGTTACGAGGACAAAAAATGGTATAATTACCGTGTTTTAGCAAAAAAATGAGGGGTAAAGTGCATTTTTTTTCAAAAAAATTTGGTCATATCAAAAAAAAGCAGTACTTTTGCACCCGCTTTCGAAAAAGAAGCAACTTTGAGGGCGTTTAGCTCAGCTGGTTTAGAGCATCTGCCTTACAAGCAGAGGGTCTGCGGTTCGAATCCGTAAACGCCCACCAAAACGACAGAAGATACCGAAAGGTATCTTTCTTCGTTTTAAGGCACTACGGCCTTCTCTCCGCAGTACCGGTCTGGGTTCTTATCTCGCTTCGCTCGAACGATTATTGCAGTAAACTGCAATCTACGAATCCGTTTTTTTTCTTTTTTCTTGCATATATCAAAAAAAAACAGTAATTTTGCAGTCGCAAAATTGTTTAGGTATGGTAACTTTTATATTTGCTCTTTTTCTTTTGGTGATAGGATTCGTCACCTACGGAGTACTGGTAGAAGATATTTTCGGGATAGAACCGGATCGTCAGACGCCCGCGTTAACAAAGACGGACGGCGTGGATTTTGTGCCGATGAAGCCTTGGCGCATCTTTCTGATTCAGTTTTTGAACATCGCGGGTCTGGGTCCTATCTTCGGAGCGATCATGGGTATCTGTTTCGGTCCTGCGGCGTTTTTATGGATTGTCTTCGGTACCATCTTCGCCGGCGGTGTACACGATTACCTGAGTGGTATGCTCTCTATTCGCAAAGGCGGTGTCTCGCTGCCGAATATTATTGGAGACGAGTTAGGTAAAGGTTCGGGTCTGAAGATGTTTATTCGTCTGTTGACCTTGGTGTTGCTCATTCTATTAACGACCACATTTCTCAGCGGTCCGGCTTCGTTGCTTCAAGGGCTCGCCCCCCTTAGCACACTGGATTTTCATGGTACAATGATTCCTATCGCGTGGGTGCTGATCATCTTCGGATATTACGCACTGGCGACGGTGCTGCCGGTAGATAAACTGATCGGTCGGTTCTACCCTATCTTCGGCGGTATTCTGCTCTTTATGGGTCTGGGCATCATGGTCGTGATGTTAGGCTGGCACAGCAGCGAGATGCCGGAGGTTTTTGACGGTCTTCAGAACAGGCAGACGAACGGTTTGCCTCTTTTCCCGATGATGTTTGTGAGCATTGCATGCGGCGCCATCTCGGGTTTCCACGGCACGCAGAGTCCTATCATGGCACGGTGCGTGACCAATGAACGTCAAGGTCGATGGATCTTCTACGGCGCGATGGTGGCAGAAGGTATCCTGGCGCTGATCTGGGCGGCCGCAGCAGCTACCTTCTTTGCTGATCCGGAAACGGGGACCGGCGGCATCGAGAACCTGCAGGCCTTCTTGCATGAACATAAAGACAACCCCTCGGCGGTCATTGATATCGTCAGCCGCAACTGGCTGGGAACGGTAGGAGGTATTCTGGCTATCATCGGCGTCATTGCGGCGCCTATCACCAGCGGTGACACGGCGCTTCGCTCGGCACGACTGATTGTAGCGGATTTCCTGAAGTGGGACCAGCGTCCTATTCCCAAACGTCTGATTATCGCTGTGCCTTTGTTCCTTTGCGTGTTCGGCATGGTATTCGTGAATTTCAATGTCGTTTGGCGTTATTTCGCATGGACGAACCAGACGCTGGCGTGCTTCACGCTTTGGGCGGGCGCGGTCTGGCTCTTCAAGAAAGAGCATGCTGCCAAGAGCCAAACGCCCGCAACCGATAACCATACCCGTATCTTCAATCCTAAAAACGGCTACCTCGTCGCGCTCATACCGGCGTTGTTCATGACGATGGTATGCAGCAGTTATATCCTCATTGCTCCGGAGGGTCTGCATATTGCGCCCGAGAAACACGCGACCGGTTATATCTTTGCCGGTCTGTTTACCCTCGGATGCCTGTCCGCGTTCATCACATGGATAAAAAAACACAAGTTTCAATGATCAAATCCGCCACCTATATCATCTCCTCTCCGGATGTGACGAGTTGCCCGCAGAGCGGGCTGCCTGAGTACGCCTTTATCGGTCGAAGCAATGTAGGCAAATCGAGTCTGATCAATATGCTATGCCACAACCCGAAGTTGGCGAAGACGAGTCAAAAACCCGGTAAGACACTGTTGATCAACCACTTTTTAGTGGAAAGTAAAAAGTCGAAAGACCGCAGCGAAACTGCTCAAAGCCAGACATGGCACTTAGTGGACCTGCCGGGTTATGGCTATGCGCAAGCGGGCCAGAAGCAACGCGAAGCGCTGAAACGAATGATCGAACGGTATTGCCTGCTGCGCGAACAATTGGTATGTCTTTTCGTGCTGGTGGACTGTCGGCATGAACCGCAGAAGATTGACTTGGATTTCATTAATTGGTTGGGCGAGAATGGTGTTCCTTTTGCGATCGTTTTCACTAAAGGAGACAAACTCGGGAAAGTGCGGTTGAAAGAGAACGTGGAGGCATATAAAGCGCGCCTGTTGGAAGAATGGGAAGAACTGCCGCCGGTATTTGTCACTTCCGCAGAAACGAAGTTGGGAGGAGAAGAGTTAACAGCGTATATTGAGCAACTGAATCAAGAGGTAAAATCTTAATAAGTGGGTAAAATCTTAAAAATAGTAAACTTTTTGTTGTTGTGCTCGTGTAGCATTTTTGCCTACGCGCGCAGCGCTCGTGTGTACGGTTATGTCGTGGACCAGGATAATATTGGTATCGAACTGGTGAACGTAGCGGTACTTAATAGCGATGTGCCGTTGGGTACAGCCACCAACAAAAACGGTTACTACGAGTTGATTTTGGACGAAGCGGACACGGTGGTTCTCTCCTACTCGATGATCGGTTACACCTCGGTGCAGCAACGGATTATCGACTTACACGACGTCATCAACGTCAATGTTCAGTTGCTGACAGATGAGCAGTTGCTCACGGAGATCGAAGTGCGCGGAATCAAGCATACACAGGGTACAATGGATTATATCGATGCAGGTGCTACGCGCATCATGCCTGATGCTACAGGCGGTTCGATAGAAAGCCTGCTGATTACTTTTGCGGGTGTGCATCAGAACAACGAACTGAGTTCGCAATACAACGTTCGCGGAGGTGCATTCGACGAGAACTCGGTTTATGTCAACAATATTGAGGTCCATCGTCCGTTGCTGATTCGCTCCGGTCAACAGGAGGGTTTGAGTTTCGTCAATCCGGAGATGGTAGAGAATGTGAAGTTCTCGGCCGGCGGTTATGATGCGCAGTACGGCGATAAGATGTCGTCCGTTTTGGATATCACCTACAAGCGTCCGCAGGCTTTTGAAGCCAGCCTCAGCGCCAGTTTATTGGGTGCTCAAGTCTATGTGGGGCACGGCGACAGCACATATTCTCAAATGCATGGATTGCGATATAAGACCTCGAAATATATGTTGGGCGGCCTGGCCACCTCCGGCAATTATCAGCCTACGTTTATCGACTACCAGACCTATATCACGTGGAAAGTAGGCGGCAAAACAAAAGCACAACGGGCCAAGAGTCCCTGGTCGATGGCGTTCCTGGCGAATGTGAGTCAGAACGATTACCGCTTTACCCCGGATTCGTTATCCGAGTCCTTCGGCGGACAGAATGCCAAGAACCTGACCATCTATTATGAAGGTCAAGAGAAAGATAAGTTCCTCACCGCTTTCGCAGCCTTGAGCGCCAAATCACAAATCACCAATCACAAATCACAAATACAAATCGGTTTCGATTTGTCCGGCTTCTACACCAACGAGCGGGAGAACTTCGATATCACAGGCGAATACGTCCTGTCGAATGCGCCCGGCGGGGAAGTGGCGGATGCGATCGGAACGGGTATTTTTCATCAGCATGCGCGCAACAGCCTCGAAGCAGGTGTGATTACCTTGGCCCACAACGGCTCATGGAAACATAACGCTAATACACTCCGATGGGGCGTGAGCGGCCAGGCGGAACTCATCTCGGATCATATTTCCGAATGGGAATGGCGCGACTCTGCAGGTTATTCGTTGCCTAACGACGGCCAAACGATGGAACTTTATTATGCCATGCGAGGCGACAGTTCGATGAAATCCGCGCGAGTGCAAGCGTACATCCAGAACGAACATAAATGGAACACCGCCTCGGGCCAATGGATCTTCACTATAGGTGGTCGTCTGCAGTGGTGGAGTTGGAACAACGAAGTGCTTCCTTCTCCTCGTGCCTCGGTAGAATGGATGCCGGGATGGAAGCGGGATTTCTGTTTCCGTTTGGCGACAGGTCTGTATTACCAAGCGCCTTTCTACAAGGAACTGCGCGACACCGTGACCGATGCCTTGGGTATCACACGTATCGTATTGAATCGCGACCTGAAAGCGCAGCGTTCGGTGCATGTGGTGTTGGGCGGCGATTATTATTTCCGCGCATGGGGTCGGCCGTTTAAACTCACCGCCGAAGCGTATTATAAATACATCGATCGAATGGAGAGTTATACCGTGGATAATGTGCGTGTACGCTATTCGGGTAAGAATGACTCCCAGGGCTATGGCGCAGGTCTGGACCTGAAACTTTACGGCGAACTTGTGCCGGGTGCAGACTCCTGGATCTCCTTCAGCACGATGGTAGCACGGCAACGACCGATTAATGGCGGAGCGTGGATACCCAGCCCGACAGAATCGCGTTATAACTTCTCTATGCTATTTCAGGACTACCTGCCGCAACTGCCGCAGTTGAAGTTCCACCTGAAGATGCTGTTTGCGGAAGGTCAACCGTACTATGCGCCTCGTAACAGTCAGGCTTGGGGAAGAATGCCGATGTACAAACGTATTGACCTGGGTGCAACGTATATCTTCAACGCTCAAACGGCCAAGTTCATGCGCGCCGCTTCGGCCAAGCATGTCAAGCAATGGGCCATTCAATTTGAGGTATTTAACCTCGTCGGCTGGAAGAACGTGAACTCCTATTTCTGGGTGGCCGATGCTTATAATAACCAGTGGGCGAGTCCCAACTACCTGACAGGACGTCGATATAATTTAAAAGTAACAATTGATTTGCGATAATATGGCAGAAAAAATCGTGCCGAACGGCAAAGAAGAGTTAACCCCTATGATGAAGCAGTTTCGCGACATCAAGACGCAGTATCCTGATGCGATGCTGTTGTTCCGTTGCGGCGATTTCTATGAGACCTACGCCGAAGATGCCGTCAAAGCAAGTAAAATACTGAACATCACCCTGACGCACCGTTCCAACGGAGGCAGTTCGGCTACTCAAGCGCTGGAGATGGCCGGTTTTCCTTTTCACGCTCTCGACACGTATCTTCCGAAGTTGGTGCGGGCCGGGTTGCGCGTAGCTATATGCGACCAGTTAGAGGATCCCAAACTGACGAAAAAACTGGTAAAACGCGGTGTGACCGAACTGGTGACACCGGGCGTCAGTTACTCCGATACCACCTTAACGCAGAAAGAGAATAACTGGGTTGCCTGTCTGCATTTTGATAAGCATCAGATAGGTGTCGCTTTTCTCGATATCTCCACAGGAGAGTTTGTAGCCGGACAAGGCGACAGCGACTATATCGACAAACTGCTGACGAACTTCGCACCCAAGGAAGTGCTGCACCTGCGTGGACGCAAAGCGGAACTCGAAAACCTCTTCGGCTCGAAATTCTTTACCTTTGAACTCGAGGACTGGATGCTCGTCGAGTCCACAGCTCGGGAACGACTGCAGAAGTTATGGGGCGTCTCTTCGCTGAAGGGCTTTGGTTTGGAGAAGATGCCGGCCGGTGTAACCGCAGCAGGAGGTATATTGATGTACCTCGATATGACGCAGCACCTGCAAACAGGCCATATCCAGCACCTCAGTCGCATTGAAGAAGATAAATACGTGTGGTTGGATCGATTTACGATTCGTAACCTCGAGTTGTTAGGCGGTCAGACGGAAGAGAGTCGTACGCTACATGATCTCCTCGATCGCACAATCACGCCGATGGGCGGACGTCTGTTGCATCGTTGGATGGCCTTCCCGCTCAAGGAAGTGCGACCCATCCGCAATCGGCAAACTGTGGTGGAATACCTTTTCAAGCACCCTGAAGCGAGAGAGACGCTGCAAGAAGCGCTGAGCCAAGTAGGCGACCTCGAGCGCATCGTCAGCAAGGTCTCAACGGGTCGTATCGGCCCACGCGAGATGGTGCAACTTGGCAGGGCACTCCGAGCTGTCAAACCCATTAAGACTATCTGCGACGAAGCGCGCGACAATACCTATCTCAGCATGTTGGGCGAAGAACTTGATCCCTGCGTAGAGATGCGCACCCGTATCGAACGGGAGATTGTTCCTGACCCGCCTTTGGCGCAAGGACGCCCGAACATCATTGCTCGCGGTGTGGACACCGAATTGGACGAACTGCGCGCTATCCAATCGGATGGCAAGGACTACCTTTTGCAGATTCAGCAACGCGAGATAGAAGCGACGGGTATCGCGAGCCTGAAGATCGGTTATAACAACGTCTTCGGCTATTACCTCGAGGTGCGCAACACCTACAAGGACCAAGTACCCGCAGAATGGATTCGTAAACAGACGCTCGTGGGCGCAGAGCGCTATATCACAGAGGAACTGAAGACCTATGAAGAGAAGATTCGTACGGCTGAGGAACGCATCCAGATCATTGAGAACCGCATTTATCAGGAACTGATGCTCGCCCTCAGCGAATGGGTGCCGCAGTTGCAACTCGATGCTCGCGTACTGGCGCAACTCGATTGCCTGCTCTCCTTTGCCGTGGTCGCTGCAGAGAACCGCTATGTTTGTCCTGATGTGAACGACAGCCTTATCATCGACATCCGTCAAGGTCGTCACCCGGTCATCGAACAACAACTGCCACCGGGGGAACAGTATATCGCCAACGACGTGCTACTGGATAACAACAGTCAACAGATTATCATCATTACCGGACCGAACATGGCCGGTAAATCCGCCCTGCTTCGCCAAACGGCACTGATCGTACTGCTCGCCCAGATGGGTTCGTTCGTACCCGCAGAGAGTGCGTCTATCGGTGTGGTGGATAAGATCTTCACCCGCGTCGGAGCAAGCGATAACATCTCGCTGGGCGAATCGACTTTTATGGTGGAGATGAATGAAGCCGCATCCATCCTCAATAACCTCTCCGAACGCAGTCTCGTCCTCTTCGACGAACTCGGACGAGGAACCAGCACCTACGACGGTATATCCATCGCTTGGGCAATCGTGGAATATATCCATGAGAACCGCGGACACGCCAAGACGCTGTTTGCTACCCACTATCATGAACTTAACGAGATGGAGAAGACCTTTGAGCGAATTCGCAATTACAATGTGTCCGTCAAAGAACTGAACGGCAAAGTAATCTTCCTGCGCAAACTCGTTCGCGGCGGTTCGGAGCATAGTTTTGGTATTCACGTGGCCAAACTGGCTGGTATGCCGACTTCTATCATCGAGCGCGCCAATCATATCCTGACCGACCTCGAACGCGCGGCAAAAGACGGGTCTATCTCCAAGCCTACTGCCCAAATCGGCGAGACAAGAGAAGGAATGCAATTATCGTTCTTCCAACTCGACGACCCGGTGCTGGAGCAGATACGAGACGAAGTCAAATCAATTGACATCAATAATTTAACGCCGCTTGAGGCGCTCAATAAACTATCCGAAATAAAGAAATTGGTAGGAGGCTAAAACGATGCGATTCAAGAAACGATACATCTTCCGCACAATTCTGTTCCTTATCTGCGGAATAACGGTAGCTATTTGTGGTATTGGTGCGAAGCATTATTACCACCTGACAGTTAGTAACTTCCGCTCCCATGACAATGCGGAGCATAGTTATAACATCTATCCGGGTACCACCATCGAAGGCGTGTTGAACATGTTGGACGAAGACTACGATATCGGTAGCCATCAGGACTTCATGCTCCATGCGCGACTCATGCATTTTAACTATCCCGAACCGGGGCATTATACCTTCGATTCAAAAATTAGTAACCGCGAACTGATAGACCGCCTGCGATTAGGTAAACAGACGCCGGTGAACATCACTTGGAATAATGCCGTCTTCACACGCGAACAACTGGCGGGTAAAGTGACGAATAACATCATGATGGATAGCGTTACTCTGCTCCAATACCTGGAGAACGAAGACTTCCTGAAGCAGTACGGACTCAATAAAGAAACCAGCCGCTGCCTCTTCATTCCCAATACCTATCAGGTCTTCTGGACCATCACACCGGAACAACTCTTCGCCCGAATGAAGTATGAATACAATGCGTTCTGGAATGATGAACGACGCGCCAAAGCGGAAGAACTCGGACTCACGCCCATCGAAGTAACTATCATCGCTTCGATTATCGAAGGTGAGAGCCGCAGCAAAACGGAACTACCAATCATCGCCAGCCTCTATCTCAACCGTGTCAAGAAAGGCATGCCGCTGCAGGCCTGCCCGACCATCAAATATGCCGTGGGCGATTTCAAACTCAAGCGAATCCTCTATCGGCATTTGGCGGTCGATTCGCCGTATAACACGTACAAGAACCCCGGTTTGCCACCCGGACCGATTCGATGTCCGAATCCCCAATCGATCGACTACGTGCTCAATGCCCCGAAGACGAATTACCTCTATATGTGTGCGAATCCGGCGCTGGACGGAACCCATATTTTTTCCTCCACCTATAGCAATCATGCCGCCGCTGCTGCCCAATATCGCCACACCATGGATACGATACAATGGGAATAATTGATGATTGATGTCAACTTTCAACTAGGGGCTCTGTCCCGTTCTTTCAACTTTCAACTTTCAGCTTTCAAGATTTTCGCTTGTCGAAAATAATCGTTCGAGCAAAGCGAGATAAGAACTTTCAATTATGATTTGGGAGAATAACGAAGATATCAAACTCATTGAATGCGCGAATGAAAAACGCACTATTCAGCGCAATCTCAACGAGAGTCGCGAAGAGAGACGGCCATATGTGTTTATCACCTCTACGATGACCGTAAAACCCCTGCGTCAACTCCTTGTACCCGTCTCTATGCTGGAAGAAGAGACCTACAAAGCGGAGATATGCACCTATATCGCTCGTAAAACCGGCGCCCATATCATCCTGCTGCAGGCTAATGACTACGGTTCGCACGCGCAGCAGAACGTCAATCGTATCATTACGCATATCGAGAAGATCAACGAACGTCTGCAAGCATCACCAATCACCAATGACCAATTACCTATCAGTTACGAAGTAGTTCTTGCCCGCAAAGATTCCTTCAAACTCATGGAAGAGGCCTCGGAGCGACAGCGAGATTTCCAACATGACCTGCTCATTCTTACCGCAAGTCGTGACTATGGCTTGGATGACATCCTGTTTGGTCCGCCCGAACGAAAAGCCATCCAACGAGCACTCGTACCCGTCATGCTCGTCAACCCAAGAGAAGATCTTTTCTCATTATGCGACTAAAACCGAATGAAATATGCCATTTTGTCAACCGAACTTTACAAAAAATAGATTTTTAACACTTTTTTCGTAAAATATTTGGCTATATGGTCAAAAAGCAGTACTTTTGCACCGTGTTTTTCATGGTATTAGATTTAAGGTTAAATGAAAAGGTTGGGTTGTCGTGAGACAACCTTCTTTTTTGCCCTTGCGGCAACAAAAGGTCGTCCTTCTCGGACAACCTTCTTTTTTTCTTTTGTAATCACGTACGTGATTAGAAAAGTAAAAGAAGTACAACCTTCTTTTTTTTAATATATTTTCACTCCCGTAATACTATACATGGCGCCATTACGGAGAATGAGAATCTGTCCGTCTTTTAGAATCTTTTGACTCTTGATTGGCTGTTCTTCACCGGAAAGCAGTTCGATATCCCACGTCGCCGGTTTCGTGCCTTCGCCCCATTTCGAGTAGAGCCACTGAATACGCCAATCATAGCGACGGAAAAAACGGTCGCGTACATCCGCGTAATTACTGTTATCATTATAGTTTTGCGTTCCTCGCCATACCTCCGCATCTTTCTGTGCCGCAGTCTCAATACGGTCCGCAAACGCACGAATAGCATTGCGCACCACATCCTTTTGTGTATGATAATAGATCCACCATTCCTCTTTCACTGCCGCTTGAAAAACCGGCCAAGAAGCCAACTGACCTATCCAATACTGCGCAAACGTCGGGTTGTCGTATATCCAGGTCTCCTGACGCCGATGATACGCATTGCCGAAATCCCATACGGGACCGAATTTCCAAGGGTCGGTCATACCCAGACTATCGCGATCCTTGTATAGCATACAACTGCCGTGATAACTCTCGCAATCCTCCATGATCTCTTGCACCAGATAGTACTTCGCCGCCTCACGGATATCCAGCGCCTGCATCAAGGCTGCGGCAGACGAGCCATACAGCACCTCGTTGAGGTGATTCATCTGACCTTCGATATACGCGCGTTGCTGCGATGAGAGTGAATCCGGTTCACGGGATGTGACCATCATATGTTGTCCGTTGCCTTCGTTAAACTCAATACAACCGGACTCCCAATAGTTATTGATTTCCACTAACCATCCGCCGTTAATCGAATCATTATGCGTTTCGCCATCCTCCTGCTCGTGGATCTTCACGCGATGCGATGCGATACGCACGTGTTCCGTTAAGAAATACAAACCCTGATATTGCCCGTTCAACACCAGTTCCACCGGTACGACATGAGGCGTCCAACGTAAACCGACACCCTCACTCACCATAAATCCACCCGGATTGCGCAAGAAACCCAGGTTATCATCCGCGCCGGCCAATAGGCACCAGTGCCGATTCTTCGGCATTCCCAGCACTTTGTGCTTCGTGTCCAACTTAATCTTATAGGGTTTCTTCGCGAAGTCCTTCCAGGTGTAGTTACCGCGCCCCTTGATGGTACATCGAAGCGGTGCATTCTTTGTGCCTAACGAGTGATATTCCGGTAAAATAGAATCGATATAAACCGAAGCAGGCACCTGGGTCTCGGTGTCCGATATCGAACGGTTGTTATCTGTATTCACATAGACGATGGGTAAGGTCTTCGTCGGCATTGCCGCCCACATCCCCCATCCTACAACCATCATCCATCCTATGAAAAAGAACCTCTTCAACATAAATTCGGTGTACGGTTTACGGTGTTTAGTGTACGGTGTATAGTGTACGGTGTATAGTGTAAGGTGTATAGTGTACGGTGTAAGAAAAAATATTTTTGGTATTTTTGCTGATTATTGATTTATGACTCCTTGGAGTCAAAGATTTATTTTGAAAAGTTATATTAAATTTATTTAGAGATAAGTTTTAAAAATAAAGATTTGGAGGGTACGTAGTACCTATAAATCAATAATCAGTATTTTTTATGTATTTTCGATTTATCTCTTTTTATCTCCCGAAGGGTATTTATCTTTTTTTATTTACCACATCTACATATTGGCATTATAGTATTGCGGCAAGCCGGTTACTTCATCCCCCAGCCATGCCGGCTTATCGAAACGCTCGTTCTCATCTCCCAACTCAATCTCAGCCAGTACCATTCCTTCTTTATGGCCATGGAACACATCCACTTCCCACTTGCGATCCGCGTTAATAGGGATAATATAGCGCGTCTTAATGATCGGATTAGGCAAACAAAGTTGCATCAGTTCGCGGGCATCTTCCAACGCAATCTCCTTCTCCCATTCGAACTTCGCCAAGCCTTCACGCAGTTTACCGGACTTGATTGTCAGAAACGCCTGATTATCACGAATCCGTATTCGAATCGTTTTACCTGCCTCTTTGCATAGATACCCCTGCTCTATCTCGTAATGACATGTTGCCTGAGCCATAAACGCATCAGACACCACTAAAAACTTCCGTTCAATCTCTGTGTTCTTTGCCATAATCGTAGTATTTGGCTGCAAAATTACTATAAAAATTGCATATACGCAAGTTTTAATTCATTTTTTTTAGACATTCCTCCAACAAAAAAGACACCGTTTGGTGTCTTTTGCGGAAGAGGGGGGATTCGAACCCCCGGTACAGTTACCCGTACGACAGTTTAGCAAACTGTTGGTTTCAGCCACTCACCCACCCTTCCTCAGAGCTGTGTCTGAAATGTGCTTTTTTCAAAAGCGGTTAAGTAAACCGTTTTTCTCGAGAATTACACTCTCTCGATTAAAAGCGGGTGCAAAAGTACTGCTTTTTTTTGATATACGCAAATTTTATCGCATTTTTTTTGCATAATTCGTAAAAAAGTTGTACTTTTGCGGCGAATTATTATTAACCTGTTAATTTATTTGCCTTATGAAAAAGTTCTTTCTGCTTATCGCCTTCTGCTTTGGGGCGCTCTCTATGTCCGCTGATTCGTATCGCGACCTGCTTACGCAATACATGCAAGTCGGCAATCTGGTTGACAAAGGTACCTATTCGGAAATGTTGAAACCGCTGGCTACCAGCGCCTTCCCGAACGACGCACAAAAAGGAATGGATATCGTCGGTCAATATGCTTCATCGCAGATGATAACGGATATCATCGACCTCTTCGAACCCGCCTTCCGCAACCATGTTTCCGAATCCGAACTACAGCTACTCGTTACCATCATGCAGGACCCGAGAATGCAGGAGATTCAGGCTAAATCGGTGGAACTGGCTTCGAACTTCAACCAATCTCCGGATTATCAGGCCTTCATGCAGCAATACCAAGCGGCTATGATGCAGATCATGCAGGGCCAGAAACCGCAAGAGATCCCCACTCCCGCCGGTGTGGATAAGGAATACGAGGAATTGTTCAACACCTATTATACCAACTCGCGCGCAGGCGAGGTGGCCATGGGCGCTTTCCGCTCGATGTCGGGGATGATCACCAATGCCCTCAAGCAGCAAGGCGTAGCCAATGCCGACGAAATCGTCAATAGCCTCATCCAATATACCGAGCGCAACCTGTCCAAAGTGCTCATGTCCCACTTCAGTAAAAGTTTTACCATAGAGGACCTTCAGACACTCAATCGACTGACCTCCCTTCCGGCTTATACCCATGCCATGGATGCCGTTGTAGAGGTGTCCTCCAATCCGATGAAACTGGGATTCGATATAATGGATAAAATGGCGGATTGGATGAATAGCGATTATCCGAATGAAGCAGAAGCCCTCAAGCGCTCCATCAAAGAGGCTCAACGCTCCCTCGGAATGTAACATAGAGTTCTATTAACCCAATTCGTCCCGCTTTTCTTGCTTTATAGCCGGATATGTGTATTTTTTGTAGTACCTTTGCAACTTGTATTTATATCTTTGTGGAAAAATGACAGCAAAACGAAAGACAGCGCAATGGGAACTGGCGCGGCAGAGTCTGGTAAGTATCCTTTCCGAGAATCATTATACACCCGGTGAGTTTGCCGCTTCTTTGGGCTCGCCTTCTTTCACTAAACTACTGAAGAGCGTAAAGTCCTATGCCCCTTGGGGAGTAAAGACACTTTTCAAAGCAGCCGTTTTCTCGCACGTACCTCGTCTGAACAGGCGTTTTGCCAAAGAGTGCGGTCTGGGCAGGTTTGCCAAGCGCTGTTGGGAAATCCAGAGTTATACCTTTACTTACCGTAGCCGGACGGTAGACGACCGTGACGTCGTTTTATCCGGTCGTGTCACGTTCCTTCACCATAAAGAAGCAAGCATTCCCCACCAAGCAAAGACGATTTCACTACATACCCACCAGGCTTTCTTCGACCCCAGCTGGGCGCCGCTTCATAACCTGATGTACGTCCCGCTCAAAGTGATGTGGGATTCTGTTGTTATAGAGCCCGATCTTCAGAAATGGGGTATCACCCACGGAATAGAGTTTGACGGCGGCGGATCGGCTATGCACATGGCCCGCCAACTCGCCGATTGCACCGTTGCGGCCTTGGAGATTATGCAGCAACACGGCGTATCTCTTGCGCCGGACGGCTATACCACCAACTGGGGCGGTTCGCAAGGCTCAATGCCTACGCTCTACTTCGACAAGTGGTACGACACCGAGGCACCGCAATGGTTCAAGGACGCCCTGCGGTTGCGGTCTTCCTTCATCGTAGAGGGAGTATCCATAGTACCGGAGGTAACGAAATATATCTATCAGGATGCGAAAGATTTTCATTTGAAGCCTGTGACGGTGGTGGGCTATCTCAAAGCCTTTACGGCGGAGCAGTTAGGCGGATATAAACCAGAAGAGTACGTTCCCCAGTGGTGGTTGGATGCGAAATTCCAAGTGAACGGACGGGAGATATCTTTCATTGAAGCCGTTTGTCATTATATCCCGGAGGCCATGAATCCCCTCTCCGAGACAATCGATTCGTTCGCAGGCTTGGTTGCACCGGATATGCTCTTAGAAGACGGGACGGTTGATCTAAACTGCCCGAAGATACAGGCTTGGTTGGCTTGCCTCAAGAAATACAATGACATGGAAGGCTGGACTCCGGCGCACTCCATATATATCGCCCATAGTCCGGTGGACGACATGCTTCCCTTTAAATATGCCTATGACCAGTACCGCGCCATCAGCAACCAGGGACAAAATCCGTTGGTTCACATGCTCGCTGTTCCTTCTATGCGGTTCGTACCGCACGGAGGTATGAATCCGCATTTTATTATCGCCTTTATGGGACTGATGATGATGGCATTTGTCGAGAACCCCGAAGATATGAAACGTTTTTATAAAATCGTCAAATGACTTATGATAGAAGAAAAAAAAGATATGAATCTTACCTTATGGCAATTCCTCGAGCAGGGTATCCTGGCCGATCATAACCGCCATGATGCGTTGGTCTATTTCGGTCGCCGCATCAGCCGGCAAACCCTCCTCGAGCAAGTGGAGACGTGGGCACGTGTCATCCGGGGAATGGGTCTCCAACCGGGCGATGAACTGCTGATCTTCGGACCCTGTCTGCCCGAGTTTGTCTATATCATGCTCGCTGCGGATAAAACGGGAGTGACCGCTAACCTGCCTAACCTCATGGCCAAACCCGAAGCCCTCGATGCCATGGTCGGAAAGAGCCGCGTCGCTTTTGTCTTCGATGGACTCGAATCCACGCTGCGACATGCACTCCAACGCAAGCAGTTCGAGCAGGTCGTCCTCATCTCGGCTACCCGATCCATGGGATATCCGCTCAAACTCATGGCGGCACCCGTCAATACCCTCAAGCATCTGTCCCTGCGCGGACGAGACAAATACATAACGGCCGATGCGGCTATCCGGCGATTCGGGCGTTTTACAGGTCCGCTGGACGCTCCTGCAGTCAAGGACAAGACAGCCTTTGTCTTCTGCTCATCCGGTACATCCAAACGAGGAGTGGCAAACCAGATCAGCATGAGCGATGAGGCGATGATAGCTATGTGCCGCAATGCGCTGGTCTTCAACGAAAAAGGAGAACCCTTCCGCGAAGGAACAATCTCCTATTGGCATCTGCCGCCTTTTGTCTGCACGGGTATGTTTGTCGAGGTCGTCGCACCTCTGTTTAAAGGCATGACCGTTTATATCGACCCGCGCGTGGACGTGAAGCGCTTCATCAAGAATGTCCTCGCTTTCCGCCCTCAGGTCGTCTTGACGCCCGGAGGCAACTGGATCCATTTCATCCAACATATCGATCAACTCATCCAACGCGGGCAACGTCCCGACCTCAGTTTCTTCCGCTTCCCCGTCATGGGAGGAGAAGGATGTACACCCGACGCACTCAAGCATATCAACGAGGTGTTCGAGGCGTGCGGCAGTCCCGTGGCACTCACTTCCGGGTATGGACTGAGTGAGACCTTCTCGGTCTGCACGGTCGATTATGAACCCACCGGTTTCGATAAGGACTACTCCCGTCCTGTGGTCTCTGTAGGACCGCCCTTCCCGGGTGTCACCGTCGGGATCTTTGATGCCAACGGAAAACAACTGGGGCCTAACCAACGCGGAGAGATTCGTATCAAGACCGATGCGCTCACCATGGGCTATGTCAATAACCCCGAACTCACGCGAGAGCGACTCCAAGACGGTTGGCTGCATACACATGACCTCGGCGAACTGGATAGCAACGGCAAACTCTTTGTCTATGGCCGAATGGCCCAGTTTGTCGAGTCCCAAAGCGGAGAGAAAGTGTACCTCTTCGATATCGCGAATAAACTGCGCGAAGATGCGGCGGTCAAAGAAACACTCGTCTGCCGCGTGGAAACCGGCAAACAACCGCTCGTGGCATATGTCATCCTGAAGGATGAACTACGGGAAACGGAAGAAGAGATACGATGTCGCTTGGAAGCAAGCATGGCGGCCTTCCTACCTGCCGGTCTGCGCATCGACAACTACCGCTTCGAGCACGGACATCTCCGTATTAACCTCGTCGGTAAGATCGACCGCCATTACTATCTCCATCCGCTAACCTGATTTTTGCCTAAAAATTGTTTGATAATATGAAGAATAACATCAATGCCTTGATCATGGAGGCAATGAAAAACCATGATTCCGTGCGCACAGAGTCCCTGCGCGCCATCAAGAGTGCTTTCCTCAACTGGTCTACCAGCAAAGAGAATGCAGGTAAAGAAATGACCGAAGCGGACGAGATCCAGATCATCAAAAAGATGGTCAAGCAACGTCAAGAGTCCGTCGAGCAATACGTCGCTGCCGGTCGTCAAGAACTGGCCGATGCCGAGCAGGCGCAGATAGACGTACTGGAGACCTTCCTGCCCAAAGCAGCAAGCGAAGAAGACATCGTTCGTGCCTTCAATGCCGCCAAAGAAGCCAACGGCTGGGAAGCTGAGAAGAAGAACATGGGTCTCTTCGTCAAAGCCATCAAAGCTGCCCTACCCAATGCCGACGGCAAGATGGTAGCCCAAGTGGTACAAAGCCAATTAGCATGAGTTCAATAAAAACCATCGAGGTGGTTGCCGCCGTTATCGTTGATGAACAAGGACGGATCTTTGCTGCGCAACGGACAACTCTATCTGAACTATAACGGACATCTCTACGATGTCCGCGGAACCCGCCTGCAATAAAAAACGGCAGCCTTCCGGTTGCCGTTCTTTCTACTTTGAAACTTTAGAATTTCTCTAAACTTTCAACTTTCAACTTTCAACTTTCAACTCTCAACTTTATTTGATCTCAATCTGTTTCGTCGTCTTGCCGACTACTTTCTCGAGCTTCGGCAGTTCGATAGTCAGAATACCGTCTTCTACCTTTGCGTTGATTTCTTCTTCGTTCACATCTTCCGGCAGACTGTATTTCTGCTCGTAGTTGGTGTACGAGAACTCGCGGCGCAGATAGTGCGAGTGTTTGTCTTCCTCTTTGTGCTCGAACTTGTTCTCGATGGCTACGCAGAGGTTGTGATCCTCATCGACATGAATGCGACAATACTCTTTCTTTACGCCCGGCGCTGCCAGTTCAACGATATACGCTTTCTCGGTTTCTTTGACGTTAACCGACGGAGCGGTTGTACTAACGGTGTTCATCAGATCCGAGTTCAGAAACTCATCAAATACTGTTGGGAACCAACTGTTTCTACGATACATTGCAGGTGTCATAATTAAATCTCCTAAATTTGCGGGCTTCGTTATCTTGTTTGATTCCGAAAAACCCAGGTTAAACAATCTTTCGTTATTTGCGGTCTGTAGGAGTATTATGCTTTTGCAGGTCGCTTTTAAACGTTTTCACCCTGAATATTGCAATCTCCGTGCCAACCCTTCCTTCCCTGCCAAATTGTCCATTTCCGTGCCATTTTGTCCACCCTTGTGCCAAATTGTCCACCTTTCTCTTGCGTATGTCAAAAAATTATTGTACCTTTGCACCCGCAAAGGTTTTTGACAAAACCTCACATACATAAATACAGCGCATAGCGCAACAGGCATATATTATGACTAACCGTTATTTCTACCAAGCAGACATAGCAACATTCCTTGCGGAAGATACTAACACTATCTTCGGCAAAATGTCGCTTGCAGATGAGATGGATACTGCGTCCACTCAGAAGTTCGCTTGGGAGCAAGAAATAACCATTATGAAGAACTTGCTTGCCCCTTATTCCAACGAGCCCGCACAAATCATCTTCGAATATACCATTCCGCGTTTAGGTAAACGCATCGATGTAGTAGTCCTTCTTCGCGAACGTGTTTTCGTAGTGGAATTCAAAGCCGGTGAAGAAGAATTCAAGCACCAAGACGTAGATCAGGTACTCGACTATGCCTTAGACCTCAAGAATTTCCACCAAGGAAGCGCCGACCGATGGATCATCCCTATTTTGGTTGCGACCGAAGAAACAGCCTTTTCGACTCTCTGCCAACCCTCACATTATGACGATGGGATCTATGAGCCTTTATTGACTAATGCGGCTCATCTAAAGAATATCTTTGAGTTGGTTTTATCACAACCATTAGAACCAAAACACTATGCCGTTTCTTTGGAAAATTGGTCTCGTAGCCGTTATGCCCCGACACCTACTATCATTGAAGCCGCACGGTCGCTTTATCTCAATCATAGCGTAGAGAACATCACCAAAAGCGAAGCGGAAGGCGCCCAGTTAGAGACCACCACGCGCTATGTGCGCCAAGTTATCCGCGACACCAAGGCACGTGGAGGTAAGAGTATCTGTTTCGTCACAGGCGTTCCAGGCGCAGGTAAGACCTTAGTTGGTCTAAATGTAGCCGTACAACAGGAGAAACAAGACTTAGCTGTTTATCTCTCAGGAAATGGACCTTTGGTGCAAGTGCTGACAGAAGCCCTGACGCGCGACAAACAGGCACAAGAGAAAGAAAAAGGGAAGAAGATCACCAAGAAAGAAGCAGAACGCGAAGTAAAGCGTTTTATCCAGATCATCCACCGCTACCGCGATAACATGCTCAACAAAGTGAAAGTGGTGAACGGTGCTCTGGAGATTGACCCCACAAAGGAATTAAAAGACCAAGAAGCCGGTTATGGTGAGGTGGAGAATATCGCTATATTCGACGAAGCGCAGCGTTCGTGGGACAAAGAACACATCGCCAATTGGTTGAACCGCAAGAAAGGTTTTGCAGACTTTCCAATGTCGGAAGGCGAGTTCCTTATCTGGTCATTGGATCAAAGACCCGATTGGGCAGTTATCGTTTGTCTGGTCGGCGGAGGACAGGAGATCAACTCCGGTGAAGCCGGAATTGGCGAATGGATACGTGCACTCAATGAGACCTTCCCCAATTGGAATGTCTATATATCCTCACAACTAACCGCCAAAGAATACGCGGAAGGAAAAGTCTCCGAACTTCTGGAGAATAATCCCAACAAAACTTTCTCCGAAGACTTGCATTTGGCAGTTTCTATGCGTTCGTTCCGTGCGGAGAGTTTGTCGAACATGGTTCATTATCTACTTGACGGAGACGCAGAGAATGTCCGGAAGATTTATACCGATATTGCCGATCGCTACCCGATTGCATTAACACGCGATCTATCCAAGGCCAAAGAGTGGTTGCGCACTCATGCACGAGGAAACGAGCGCTATGGTCTCTTAGTCTCATCTAAAGCCTATCGTCTCAAACCGCTTGCGATTGATGTCCGCTGCAAGCCCGACACGGTACACTGGTTCTTGGATGATATCAACGATGTGCGTTCATCTCTATTCTTAGAGGACGCCGCAACGGAGTTTGATGTGCAAGGACTTGAACTCGATTGGACGTGTGTCGTCTGGGATGGCGATTTGCGCTACACACCGAACGAATGGAATTTCTTTGAATTCAACGGAGGTAACAAATGGAATAAAATTCAAAAGCCCGATCGACAAGCATACCTCATTAACGCTTATCGCGTCCTTCTTACTCGTGCTCGTCAAGGCATGATCATCTGTGTTCCAAACGGCTCACCAGACGACCACACCCGCCTTCCTGAGTACTACGACAGCACATACAACTATCTCAAAAGTTTAGGAATTGAGGAGATATAATTGACACTTTTTCTGATCATATTATCCGTTATCATCGTTCTCGCAGCGGTATTAGCATATCTGTATCGGCAGCAGATAAAGGATTTACATGCTAAACAGCAAGCGAAGCGTGAGAAAGAGCGTCAAGAACGCGAAGCAGAGAAAGCAAGATTAGAGCAAGAGCGGTTGCGGCGCGAAGCGGAAGAACGGGAACGTAAGCGCAGACAAAAAGAAGCTGCTGATGCTATTCTCCAAGAGTTTCTCCATAAGAATCCATATATAGCCATATCCGATTGGGAGCAAGTTAAAAAGCAGATACTAGAGGCTTGTCCATTTTACGAGATAGACGCGAACTTTGTTCCACAGCATAATCGTGAGTTCCGCGAGCAACAGAAAATAGAGCACAAAGAGTATTTTGACACTCTCTTTACTTATCCGCTTGATGACCAACAACGCGAGGCAATTGTGACGCTTGGCGAAAATGTATTGGTAGTGGCTGCTGCCGGTAGTGGAAAGACAGCAACAATCGTCGCTAAAACGCACTATTTGGTCAATAAGATGCACGTTGACCCGCGTAACATCTTGGTGGTGACATACACACGCAAAGCAGCGGAAGAACTCCAGACGCGCGTTGGTGTAGCAGGTGTTGAGTGCAGCACTTTCCATAAACACGCGATTGATACGATAGCGCGCATTGAGGGTGAGAAGCCAACCATTTGCGAGAACAATACCCTCAACACTATTTTTGATGCGCTTATCCATAAGAACGCGACCTTTGAATCGTCTTTTTTCCTTTTCCAAACAGTTCAGAAAACGCTTCTCCAATACGACTACGAATATAACAGTTACAAAGAATACCTCAAAGCCCTTCTCGAATATGGCAAAATGGCGCCTTATCGCGATATGGACAATAAGTTGTGCTATGTCAAGAGCCGCCAAGAAATGGAGTTGATGGTGATTCTTACCGAATTAGGTTTGAATGTGCGCTATGAGGAGAAGTATCCTCATCCCACATCTTCTACCAAGTTCCGCCAATACAAGCCGGACTTCACAATCCACTATCAGCAAGATGGGCAAGACAAAGTCCTGTATCTGGAGCATTTCGCCATTGATCAACATGGACGTGTTCCTGTTTGGTTTGGAGAGGGAAAGCAAGGTGGATGGGCAAGAGCCGACCGCGACTACAATGAAGGCATTCAATGGAAGAAACAACTGCATCAATTGAATGGCACAACAATGGTCTATACCACCAGTGCTGATTTTCACCAAGGAATAATTTCTGCCCGTGCGCGGGTTGAACAATTGCTCCAACAACAAGGAATTCCTTACTCTCCGCTGACAATGGAGCAGAAAACTAAGAAATTGGCTGTTCCTCTCAACCGTTCCATTGAAAGTCTTGTGAAGTTGATAAGTGGTTTTATTGCACTTCTGAAAGCAAATGGTCGTACAATAACTGAACTCCAAAATTCTATTTCGGATAGGGATGTTTACAAGGAACGCAATACGTTCCTGCTTCGCCATTTAGTACAACCGCTTTATGAGGGTTATGAAGAAGCGCTTAAAGAGCGGAAAGAGTGTGATTTCACCGATTGTCTGCTGAAAGCGTCCGCACTACTCGAACAAAAGCAGATATACAATTACGACTACATTCTTGTGGATGAGTTTCAAGATATGTCTATGGATAAATACCGTTACTTATCTGCGCTTAGACGGAAGAATCCACGTACACGTATCTTCTGCGTGGGAGACGATTGGCAGTCTATCTATCGTTTCTCCGGTAGTGATATCAGTCTGTTCTCGCAGTTTGAGAAATTCAATGGACCGACAGAAGAAATCAAGATTGAAGCAACCCACCGTTTCGGCGAACCGCTTCTGCAACGTTCATCTGATTTTGTGCAACAAAACCCTGCACAAAAGAAAAAGAAACTGCGTCCGGATAAAGATAGAGTGACTTATTTGGCGTTTGCCGGATATGAAGACGAGACTATCGAACGCGCAATCATCGAAAAGCAAGTAGCACGTTTGCCACAAGATGCACGCATATACATCGTCTCACGCTATCGTTATGACATCGGTAGTGTCTTCCCGGAAGCTGCAAGTAAAACACGTGATGAGAATGGAGGCGCAATCGAATTGAATATTGCAGGTCGTCGGATACAAGCACTTACCGCCCATTCAAGCAAAGGTTTGGAAGCCGATTACGTGTTCCTCTTGAATTGTAACAGCGGCTACGATGATTACGGCTTCCCATCGCAAGTAGCGGATGATCCTATCTTGGATTATGTGCTCAGCCGCACGGATTCGTTCGACCATGCAGAAGAACGACGCGTCTTCTATGTAGCTATCACACGCGCCAAACGTGCGTCTTATGTGCTTTTCGATAAGCAGTATCCGTCTTTGTTCGTCACTGAGTTAGGTGGAGTTAAAGACGAAGATGATACGGGTGGTCGTATTTGTCCGCGATGTGGCACAGGTAAACTAATGTTCACCAAAGATGGCTACGCCAAGAATGGTCATTTCTATACCGTGCAGCGTTGTACGAACAAAGAATGTGACTTGAAAGATGATATAATTTTCTTTGACCCAAGAAAAGAACCGTACGAGATACTTGATTTTGAGCAGTTCCTTAAACGCAAGCATGTTACTATGGCAGAGCAGGCACATATTGGTGTGGGTACTTCTCCTGATTTTACAAGTCCGGTATTACTCATTCCTTGTGCCGCTGAATCTCCGCAAGGATTAGCCATCACCATTGACCCGCGCTATGACCGATACGATCTCGGCAAATTCTATGCACAGCACATCCGGCAAAACGACCTTGCCGTTTGTATCCAGCATAATGGTAGATTAGAAAGATATCTATTGACGATAAAAAAATAATCACTCATCATGAAATCAATCGAAGTTGTTGCAGCGGTAATCTTTGACGAGCAGGGACGGATCTTTGCTACGCAACGAGGATATGGCGAGTGGAAAGATTGGTGGGAGTTTCCTGGTGGTAAGATGGATGCGTGGCACATCATAAAGCACATGGAACCAAACTACCGGCAGGCTTACGGGGAATAGATTGGGAGAAACAATTGATCCCTCTTCGTTAAGTTGCCCTAACTTCAGTTAGGGCTCATCAAACTCTAGCAAAAGAAAACAAACCAAAGACAGAATTTATGGAGAAAACACCCATAAACCATAATAGATTACAGCGGAAAGAGGGACATGACTACGCTTCTGCTTGCATCTACCTGATCACGGTGACTACCATGGAGCGCAAGCGCCTCTTAGGCACGCTGGTGGGCGGCTCTCCTGAAGAGGCGGACATAGAACCGACTCCATTGGGGCTATACGTGGCGCAAGCTTTTCGAACAATGGCGGCAGAGACAACCAAGAAAACAGGTAGCCGCGTTCAGGTTCTCCATTATAAGATTATGCCGGATCATTTTCACGGGATGCTCTATGTCAGAGACCCGCTGCCGAAAGGATGGTCACTAGGCAGACTCATCGCAACTTGGAAGAGCGATTGCACACACGCGTATTGGAGGGAAAACACGGAGAAAGACTCCCTCTTCTCAGCAGGGTTTAATGATAAGATACTCTTCCATAAAGGGCAGAAAGAGGCATGGATAAACTATCTGGATGATAACCCTCGGCGGTTATGGCTCAAGGTGCATTATCCTGATAGGTTGCGGAAGATCTATGACTTCAAGGCAGGCAAACAGGGACATCCCTATACTGCGGTGGGGAATACGTTCTTGGTGAAGTACCCGGAAAGACTCCAAGTGCGTTGCCATCGTAATCTGACGGAAGAGCAGATACAAGCCGAAGTGGAGATGTACCTCAAGGAAGCCCGCCGCGGAGCTGTTCTGGTCTCGCCGTTTATCTCTCCTGCGGAGAAAGCGGTCTATGAAGCCGCTTATAAGGAGAGACTGCGGATGATACATATCGTCAACCGCGGATTAGACGGGAAATTTATCTATCCTTCCGGCAGAGATCTAACCGGCTGTACGGAAGGCTTTATGCTGGTCTTAGCACCGTACGCGGACTATAGCCAAGAAACGGCAGCAGCGCGTATCACGCGCTCGCAATGCCTCGACATGAACGGCTACGCCGCGGACATAGCTAGCATCACCCTAACGGAACACGCAACGCAGCGGAAAACGCGGAAATAAACTCCCGCGAACAGAACGAAGAATCATCCCTCTTCGTTAAGTTGCCCTAACTTCAGTTAGGGCGGAGATAGAGAAACAAAAAATACTAAATAGATATGTATAACGAATTGACCGATGAAGCCATAGAAGAGTTTGACAGCAAGCGACTCACCATTCAAGAAATGCGCGAAATCTTTATCGAAAAGCAGGAGAGTTCTGATTGGCTGGAAGGATATAGTACTGATCTTCAAAAAGATGAGCAGACCGGATTGTATTATATTGATTACGTCTTTGCGCATAACGCCAACACCCTATATGACCACCTCATGGCGGAACAACTATGGGAAGTTAGAAAGCAAGTGGATTGGAAGCGAGTGACACGTTTCTATGATCCTGAGCAAATAGCACACTTCTACCATCTGCTTTCTTCGCCGTTGCTTTGGGCGGATCCACTACCTTTTGAGAGAAATTGCGTCATTGTGGGCAGAGTGGCACAAGAAGTAAGCCCGGAATGGACGGATCAAACTTTGATGGATTGGCATCATCAGATGTTCGAAGAGAATCTGCTATGGTTTGCCGATACATTACCTGTCGCTGACGATGTGCACATGTACCGCTATCATCGCTTACCTAAAGATATGCTGCTTTGGGATAGAATCTTAGCCGGCTGGAACAACAATATGAGTGTTTCTGCTTTTCGCAATAATATGAATTTCATCTATGAGCAGCGAGGAGGCGCTAAAGCTGCGGAACTCATTAAGAGGCTTAGGGATGACTGGAAAGATATACAGATTCTCCAGCTCTTTGGATTTGAAGGCATGAAACCTCAGAAATTGGAAGAGTTTCGACTGGCATTGTTTGAAGGGATGGACCGCAATGTCCGCATTTGGGAGGCCGAGGCAATACAAGAGACTGCCAAGGCTCAACCTATCTCTTGTCGATATATTGACAAGGACAAACTCGCTCAAACAGGCATTCATACCGAAGAACAGTTTACGACGATGTTGCGACAGGCTTGCGAACAAGATGCTAAGACGCTGGGGGCTTTCCTCAAAAAGTACTACAAGATGGGGTATCTCGATTTCCATGGTGACAGCAAAAAGAAGACATATGACCACCTCAAAGCTTGTTTCCCGGGCGCAATCAAGTACTCATATACCAATTTTACATTGTACTTCGATTAGCCTCTTCATTTAATCCCATTTAATTTTTTGAACCTCGATTTAGGGGCTCATTTAATTTCCATTTAATTCTCATTTAACTTTCGGCTCCAAATTTCTTGGGGTCGTTTTTTTTATCTACCTTTGCACCGAATTTCAAAAATCCTTAGCCGGGATAATTGGTTAGCGGGGCGTCCGGCACAACATTCTCAGTCTCGCTAATCAAGAAAGGAATGTTACGGATTTGATTGGTAACATGTTTAATCATCAAATCGTAACTACAATGCAGAAAAATGAATTGCCCCCGGAGAAAATCTTCCTCCCTGATGGCACCGAACTCCGCCTCTGTACTGGCGCCGTTCCAAGACAAGGATGTGCGAAACTCTATTGCTCCTGTTTGGGCATCTTCTTCTCCCTCTCTTCCAGAGGACTGAATCAAGTGCAGTACTATCGCACCAAGAACTTCCACCCCAAACCCAACGTCCATTCCAACTATCCGCGGATGTGCAACTTCATCGGAGCTCCGTACTGCCACATCCTCGTCGCCATAGCGTGGATAGGACCGCGACCCAAGGGCTTCGAACTCGACCACAAAGATGGCAACATCCGCAACTGCGCAGCCTCTAACCTTGAGTACGTCACTCCTGCGGAGAATCGCCTTCGTGCTTCTCGTCGCCGTGCCACCCAGCGCCGACGCAAAAATTCCAAAGTTTAATCATTTAACCAATTTAAAAATTTAAGATTATGAAAGCAATAGAATTACGCGCTGCTTTAATCGCTGCAAATGATATAAACCTGAACGGTGCAGATGCCTTAGTAGAAACCAGTATCCTCAAACAACTCATCGCGTCCTGTGAGGCACGTGTGGATGAGTTGGAAAAAGAGGCGAAAGAGATGGCTCTGACGCACACCCGAAGCGGGCAGTTCACGCACGAAGGGCACACCTACGAACTGCAAGAGAACGTGACCTTTGATTTCGTCGGCAAGCCGCAGAAATACACGATGCCGGAAGGCGTGACATTCCGCCAGAAGACCGCAGAACAGAAGAGCCTCAAATCGCAATCTTCTGCCATCACCAAGGCACTCAAAGCCATCAAAGATGCGTTCCCACAAGTGCATCCAAACATTGAGCCGGACGAAGTAACGTACGTCCTCAAGTGCATCGAATAAAGGGCACAGGGGGCGGAGCATCCTCCCGTTAACGCGGGAGGAAGTCCGTGACCGCTCCCTCGATTCCGGTCCCTCGGCTCCGCTCCCTCGATTCCGGTTCCTCGGCTCCGCTCCCTCGATTCCGGTTCCTCGGCTCCGCTCCCTCGATTCCGGTCCCTCTTAAGTTTCCCCCCCCACTTATACCTTGTATCTTTTTTGCAAAAATACATGCAAAATTAATACAAGCTATACTAAGAACTATCCCACTTACACCTTGTATCTTTTTTACAAAAATACATGCAAAATTAATACAAGCTATCCGGGGGGAGGGTTAATGAGGGAGCTTGGTCAGTTCGGCGTAGAGGTCCAAACCGTTAGCAGTCAGACGGTAAGCCTGCTCTGGTAGGTTGGGATGGGCAGGACAAGTCATCGTTACAAGTCCCTGAGATACCGCCGGCTTCAGATAGTTATTGATGAATACGGCACGGCTCTTCTGCTTTAGATGCAGTCCGTCTACGATTGCACGGCGAGGTAAGGTCGCCTTACCGATCACCAGCACCATCTTCTGGATGCGTACATCCACTTTGAGAGGTGCAGCCACTGGAGTAGGCAACGGTTCGGAACGAAGTTGCCGCAAACCACCTACGGACAGGTCGATACATACATCGCAGCCCGCTTTACCCGCAGCGTCATTGCGTACCTGCGTAGCGTATTGTACCTCATGACCGGCATCAACCAGCGCCTTCATCACCAGCGGGCGGTAAGCCTCGCTCTCCTTGGAGCACTTGATATAGATCTTCATGGCTATAATTATTTGTTCCTTTAGACGATGTTTATCATTTCCGCTGCAAAGGTACTAAAAAATTCCGAACCCCACAACAGCTTGTATCTTTTTTTGTGAAATTTATATAAAATTAATACAAGCTATCCGGGGGAGAAGCAGATCGTTAGAGGCTGCTTTGAAAAAGAAAGCCGATAAAAAGAAAGTACCAAAGAAAAATTAATAAAAGAAAAAATATGATGATGATTATTTATTA
>Ga0256407_10001486_pt1 | contig 49195 bp, 37 predicted proteins | sample RumenRJG_04DNA_FD_193489 | JGI IMG/M metagenome (GOLD analysis project Ga0256407, IMG submission 193489) | Bovine rumen microbial communities from Lethbridge, Alberta, Canada - RJG_04 | ecosystem: Host-associated > Mammals > Digestive system > Stomach > Rumen | place: Canada: Alberta...
GGCTGAGTTTGCGTCGCTGTTAGGTACGTAAACCTCGGTCATCCATATTTCCTTGCCGCTGTTTTCGAGTGCGGGGAAGTCCATGGAATTGCGCTGTGTACCGTAGAAATGTGTGCCGAACATATCACAGTTTTCCATTGCCTTTGAGTTGTTCAGAATCGCGTTGTAGTAGCTCTTGTTGTAGCTGAAGCTCTCCGGCGACATCATCTTCGTTGTTGTGCCGTCAACTACGGCTTTTCCGTAGTTTGCAAGGAAACTTGCGGCACGGTCGGGTGACCAGTATGTCCACTCACCTGACCAGTCAGGCTCATTCTGTACCGAAATAGAATTGAGCTGTACGCCCTGACTGTTACAATATTTAATAAAACTATTGAGGTGCTTTGCGTACTGTCCCTCAGCTCCGTTGTTGAGGACGTACAGTCCGCCGCCGGGACCGCCTTTTCCGGCTGACCTCATTGATGCCGGTGGATTCCACGGTGTCGCAAATACCGTAGCATCGAGCTTTGTAGCTCTTTGTGCTGTCGGGATAGCATTCTTCCACGCGTTTTGGTCGTCGCTGACAAATATACGCAGAATAGAAAGTCCGAGTTCGCCGTCTCCGTTGCCAAATGCTGTCTGAACCTGTGATGCAGTCATGTCTCCGGGAGCACCGTTCTGAACGTTGTAACTTTGCCATTCAGGGTGGTTCATACCGCCGAATCCGCGGATTCGCTGATAGAGTTTGTTGGTGTTGATCGTGCAGGCGCTTGCGGCATTTACTTCAAAATCCTGAGTGCCACTGTTAGCGGGAAATACTGAAAGTCCGGCAATGAACATTGTGCCGGCAATCGCTCCAGCAGTTACGGTTTTCATTTTCTTAAACATACTCATTTGCTTCCCTCCTGATAAATTGTACTGCATATTAATTGCATTTTACTTATGATATATTCATTATACGTTAATAATTAGCGTTAGTAAACCCACAATGCGAAGGATTGGTGGACAAAACAACTGATTTTTTGTATTTTTTGCCACAAATACTATTGACACGATACCTCATTTCTATTATAATTAGTGTAAGGGAATTTTGAAAATTTGGGTAGGAAATTTGGGAAATTGATTTACCTTTTTAGCTTTAGGAATGAGCTGGAAAAGGTGCCGACCGGAGGTCAGAATATGAATAAGCCAAAACGACCAATAATCTGTGTCGTTGCTGCCGAAGCAAACAGTATCGAGCAGCGTCAGATACTTTACGGTATCATCGAAAAGACACAGGAATATGGCTATGACACAGCAGTTCTGTCGAACATTTACAATCCAAATGTCCACATCAACTCACTTGAATGCGAAAACAAGATCTACGACCTTATCCTTTCAGACGAGATATCCGCTATTATTATGCTTTCGGAGTCGTTCGTCAATGAGGATATAAGGAAGAAAATCGCCAACTTTATGTATCAGAAAGATAAGAATATCCCAATATTGATACTCGGCTCATATCTCGCTGAATTCGGCGATCCGCGTTTTTCATTCATCAACACCAGTGACGAAACAGATACTTACGAGATAGTCAGCCACCTCATCGAGAATCATGGATTCACTGACATCGACTTTCTGTCCGGATATGACACGCTTGAAGCGTCACACAAGCGTGCGGACGGATACCGCATGGCTCTTGCAGCCCACAATCTCCCCATCGACGAGAAAAAGATCCACTTTGGAACGTTCTGGATGGATTCCGGCGAGGAACTCGCTAAAAAGTACATCGAAGGTCAGCTTCCGCTGCCACAGGCTGTTGTTTGTGCTAACGACTACATGGCTTACGGTATGCTCGATGCTTTCCGCAATAGTCCGATAAATGTGCCCGACGATATCAGTATCATCGGATACGAAAATGTGGACAAGCGTCTTCTCCACGCTCCGCTGCTCACGACATATCAGCGCAACCGCGGTGACCTCGGCAGAAGTGCTATGGAAATCATTCATGCAAGACTCACCGGCGGCGAAATACCGGAGTTTATCCCTCCTAAGGGTAAGCTCATAAGCGGTGAAAGCTGCCCCTGTGAGCGAGATGACTTTGAGTATTACAAAGAACTCGACTCCGCAAAAGTCAAGAAGGATTACGAATTCTGGAACCTTTTCAGCTCGCTCGATCAGGAGATCACTGAATCAAAAAACCTGAACGAGTTTGTTCAGATAATCGGAAAATTTCACTGGTTTCTCCGCGATGTTTACGACATTTTCCTCTGCTTGTACGCTAACTGGTATGAGCCGGAGTCGGAACCCGCTGAGATAATGACCTGCCGTGAAGCTATGCCGTGGTCTGACGGAACTCCGTTTGAAGTTCACCGCTATGACTTCGCTGAGATATTCTCACGCTGTCAGTCTCCTGCGGTATACTACTTTAACCCTATCTTCTTCGGACACCGTATTTTCGGTCACATCGTTCTTCGCTATGAACACCCTGATACCTACGACGATATCTTCCGCAACTGGATAAAGTCAATATCTATCAGCCTTGAGTTCCTGCGTATGAAAAACGATATCCGCTACCTGACTAACTGTCAGAACCTCTCAGACCAGCGCGATACCCTTACCGGTATGTATAACGATTACGGTCTGAAAAAAGCATATAGCTCCGCTGTTCTTCACGGAAACAAGGAAATGTACTTCATTCTCCTTAAAATATGCCTGTTTGATGAGTCTATCGCTTCGTCAAATGCTGATAATAAAATCAAGGCTATTATCGACGCTTCCCGTGCTATAGACGAATTCAGCGGAAATCATGACCTGTGCGGACGTATTAACGATAATACTCTCGTTTGCGTTGTGCAGAGAAGTGCTGAGCCGGATATGCTCGCTGACTGCATCTCGGCTATACTCCTTCAGCATAAAAAGTATATGGAATACTGTGGTGCGGATTCGTTTGTGTGTGTTGCCAAGAAATGCTCGGGTATGGCTTATAACGATATCTACAAGCAGTGTTCGGAAGAAGCCGACGAGAAAATCCGTATGATGAGTGAGAAGAAGCTTATCAGTCACTACAAGGAAATGGCTGATATACGCAGTTATATCTACAATCACCCCGATGAGACCTTCGGAAGTGAGTCGCTCCATGACCTCTTCCCCGGAAGTACAGGCTATCTGAGAAGCGTTTTCAAGCAGTGCTTTAGCATCAGCTTCCATAAGGACTGCATAGTTGCTCGAATCGCTAAAGCCAAGTATTACCTCTCAACAACTACGATGAACGTTATTGAAATATCAGAAAAATGCGGCTACCTGGACAGCAAATATTTCCTGCGGCAGTTCAGTTCTGTCGTGGGGATGACCCCGATTCAGTACCGCTCAAATATCCAAAGCTGATTTTTGTCATGCTTTCGGTCTTTTACTACATATGACTAATAATAGCTCCGTTATTTCTTCGCATTGATGGTTCCCTGCGTTCAAAACGGAGCTATGTGTTTTTTATTCAGCAGAAAGATTTTCATTTGCTGAGCAGACATTAAATATTATGCTCTTATATAGGCATTTTTAACAATATTCTTTCATGATGCGTACATTTATATCATTTTTAATTGACAAATGGTATTTAAAAATGTATAATAAGAACAATGAATGTGTTGGAGGGATACCATGCTTGATAACAATACAATTTTTAATAAAATCGCCGAAGCGCTTCTTGTAGACTATGCGTGCGTTTATTACGTTGATGCCGTTACTAATGAGTATCAGTGCTATTCTAACGCTCCGGAATTTGATTCCCTCAAAATCAAACAGAACGGAAATGACTTCTTCTCCGATATTATCGCCGATGTGGAAAGATTAGTGCATGAAGAGGATAAATCCCGCTTGATTAAGAGCTTGCGGAAGGAGTCTTTGCTCGATGACCTGAAAAAAGGTGGTATTAAGGATATTGAGTACCGCCTTGTGATAGACGGTGTTCCGTTTTTCCACACTCTCCACTGTCTGTTTTTCTCCGGTAAAGGTGAGGACGATTTCTTTGTCCTCGGTATCTCTAATACCGATAAACAGGTGAAACAACGTTTGTCAGATTCTAAAATCCGTCAGGAACGTGAAACTTTTAATCAGATTGCTGACAGCCTCGCCGGTCACTATGATACCATCTACTATATCGACATGATAACTAACGAGTTTTTTGAGTTTTCTTCCACTGACGTTTACAAGAAACTGAATGTGCCGGCTTCCGGTGACGACTTCTTTAAGGAAACTGCCAAAAATCTCAGAAAACTGGCTTTACCCGATGACCTCGAAATGGAACTCGATATCTTCAGTAAGCCGACTATGATTAGAAATCTCGATGAGCATAATGCGTTTACCGCACAATATCGCCTTCTTATCGACGATGAGATACTCTATGTCCGCGCTACTCAGATGTGGGCTAAGGACCGCCGCCATGTTATCGTTTGCCTTGAAAATATAAACTCAGAGATTCGCGCTGCCCTTGAACTCGACAAAAGCCGTCAGAAAAGTTCTACCTATGCGGCTATCGCTGAAAGTCTCGCTTCTAATTACGACGTTATATACTACGTTGACGTTACTAATTCAAGCTATGTTGAATTTAAAACTAAAAGTATCTTCGGCAGTCTCGAAATCAATGAGGAGGGTAACGACTTTTTTGCCGAGTCTATCAGAAATTCTGAAAGGATACTTCACCCTAAGGATAAGGAACGTGTGCAGAGTGTATTGTCTAAGGACCATATCATTTCAGCGCTCGAAAGCCATAAACAGTACAGCGTTGACTACCGCCTTATTATTAATGGCAACCCGCAGTTTACTCGTCTTACCGTTATGTGGTCGATCGATAAGATACATTTCATTATCGGTGTTCAGAATATCAACGATGAGATAAAAAAGGAAAATGAACAGGTTAAAGCCCTCAACCAAGCTAATGAACTCGCTCGCCGTGATGAACTTACAGGTATCAAAAATGCCTTCGCTTACCATGAACTCGAAAAAACGATTCAGCATAGTATAGATACCGGCGCTGAATATGTTCCGTTCGCTATAGTTGTGTGCGATATCAATGACCTCAAAACTATTAATGATACTTTCGGTCATAAGGCAGGCGATGAGTATATATGCGCCGCAAGCCGCCTTATCTGCAACGTTTTTACTCATAGCCCTGTCTTCCGTATCGGCGGCGACGAGTTCGTCGCTTTCCTCAGCGGTAATGACTACAAGGAAAGAGAACTCCTCTTCCAAAGACTTCGTGAACAGGTCCACATTAATATGAAACGTAAGGACGCGCCTGTTCTCGCTTCAGGTATGGCTGTCTATGAACCTGCAAACGATAAATCGGTTGCCGTTGTCTTTAAGCGTGCGGATATTATTATGTACGAGGAAAAATCGCGCCTGAAGTCCGGCTATTATAACGATGTCGAAGAGAAAAAAGCTATCCCTATTGAGGAAAAACATAAACTCGATGCTATGTTCGAGGCTTTTGAAATCGTCTCGGAAGGTGCGTATATCTATATCTGTAATATGCAGTACGACTACTCACGGTGGTCTAAAGCCGCTGTTGACCATTTCGGTCTGCCTTCGGAGTATATGTATGCCGCAGGCAGTATATGGGAGGACCATATCCACCCCGATGACAGAGGCGCTTACCACAGAGGTATCAGCGATATTTTCTCGGGTAATGCCTCGGGGCACGATATGCAGTACCGCGCTCAGAAACCTAATGGTTCGTTTGACCTCTGCACCTGCCGCGGAAGTGTTCTGCGTACTTCGTCCGGAAAGCCTGAATGGTTCGCCGGTGTTATCCGCAATCACGGCATTCAGGGCAGGGTAGACACGCTTACCGGTCTGAGAAATCAGTACGGCTTCTTCGAGGACTTGCAGTCTAATATGCATAAACATTCTGAGATAAGGACCTGCATGATCGTTATCAGCAAGTTCTCTGAGATAAATGAGGTTTACGGCTATCAGTTCGGTAACGCTATCTTGCAGAAGTTCGGAAGATACCTCTTTGAACATATCGGTAATTCCGGTATCGCTTACCGCCTCGACGGTACAAAATTCGCTATCCTGACAAGAACTCTTTCGCCTGATGAACTGCGGGATAAGTATGAGGAACTCCGCGCTGTCTTCCGTAAAGGCTTCTCTATTGATAATAAGTTCGTTATTCTTGACCTCTCTGCAGGTCTGCTTAATGTTGATAATTACGATATCGACTATCAGACTGTCTATGCGTGTCTCAATTTCGCCTACGGTGAGTCTAAACTCCGCAGACAGGGCGAAATGGTCGAATTCTACAACGACCTTAACGATAACAACCGTCAGCGCGTTGAAAAACTCTACGCGATAAGAGCCTCTATTATGCAGAATTACCGCGGTTTCTACCTGCTTTATCAGCCTGTTGTTGACGCTTCTTCTGAAAAGCTTATCGGCGCAGAAGCACTCCTCCGTTGGAGAAGTGACGAGTATGGCATGGTTCCGCCCGACCATTTTATCCCTATCCTCGAAAAAGACCCGCTCTTCTGTGACCTCGGTCAGTGGATTCTCAGAACCGCTATAAACGGTGCTAAACTTATCATGGAAGAACACCCTGACTTTGTTATTAATGTCAACCTCTCATACACTCAGCTCGAAAAGCCGGACTTCGTTGAAATGGTTCTCCGTACTCTCAAGGAAGAAGGTTTTCCGCCTGAACACCTCTGTATGGAGATAACCGAGCGGTGCCGTCTTCTTGATATGTATCTGCTCAAAAGTGTTATCGTCAATCTGCGCGGACATGGTATTCAAATCGCTCTCGACGATTTCGGTACAGGTTTCTCTTCTATCGGTCTTGTCAAGAATCTGCCTTTCGATACTATCAAAATCGACCGCAGTTTCGTTCTCAAAATAGAGGACGACCCAAAAGAACGCGAACTTATCAGGTCGTTTGCCGGTGTTGCTTCGACGTTTGGTGCTAAAGTGTGCGTTGAGGGTATCGAGACAGAGGGTATGAAGGCGATTCTTCAGCAGTATCATATTCAGAGCTTTCAGGGTTATTACTACGGTAAACCCCTTGAACTCCGCGATTTCCTACTTTGGAAGAATGAATAAACAGTAGAATAAAAGGCTGCTAAAAAGGGAGTGCCCTTTAGCAGCCTTTGTTATTGGTATATTTCGCGGAGAATGGTTAAAAATACGCCGCGAGAGCGGTGGAGGGATAAAACCCCTCCTATTTGTTTGGAAACAGATTCCCGAATTACTTCTTGTTGATTACTCTTACACGGATTACGCCGTCTACTGCGTTGATCTTGCCCTCAACTGTTGCAGGTACTTCACCTGTTACGTCGAGCATTGTGTATGCAAAGTCGCCCTTGCTTGCGTTTGCCATGTTCTCAATGTTGATTCCTTCGTTGCCTACTGCTGCTGTGATAGATGCAATTGTTGTAGGTACGTTCTTGTGGATTACACAGATCTTTGTGTCTGTGCTGTTCATTGTGAGGTTAGGATAGTTTACGCTGTTTCTGATGTTACCATTTTCAAGGTAATCAATAAGCTCCTCAGCTGCCATTACTGCACAGTTGTCCTCGCTCTCAGGTGTTGATGCACCGAGGTGGGGGAGTACGATAACGTTCTCTGCACCGAGTACGATGTCGTCTGCGAAGTCTGTTACGTATTTAGCTACCTTGCCGTCTGCAATTGCCTTTACTACTGCTTCGCTGTTGATGAGTTCGCCTCTTGCGAGGTTGATGAGACGTACTCCGTCCTTCATCATTGCGATCTGCTCAGCGTCGATAGTGTTCTTTGTCTGAGGTGTGTAAGGCATATGGATAGTGATATAATCACTGTTCTTGTAGATGTCGTTGATGTCCTTTACTACCTGTACGGAAGGCTCAAGGTGAAGAGCTGCGCCTACTGAGAGGTAAGGATCGTAGCCGATAACGTTCATGCCGAGTGCCTCAGCTGCGTTTGCGATCTTACCGCCGATAGCACCGAGACCGATGATACCGAGTGTCTTGCCTGCGATCTCAGGACCTGCAAACTTGCTCTTGCCGGACTCAACTGTCTTGGGAGCGTCCTCTGTGCCCTTGAGTGATGCTGACCACTGTGCTGCTTCTACGATCTTTCTTGATGCGAGAAGAAGTGCACAAATAGCAAGCTCCTTTACTGCGTTTGAGTTTGCACCGGGTGTGTTGAATACGCAGATACCCTCCTGTGCACAGCGGTCAACAGGGATATTGTTTACGCCTGCACCTGCACGAGCGATCGCGATAAGCTTATCGCCGAATGTCATGTCGTGCATCTTTGCGGAACGTACCATGATAGCGTCAGGATTTGCCGGATTGTCGGATACTGCGTACTTGCTCTTATCGAAAACGTCTGTGCCGACGGATGAGATCTTGTTTAATGTCTGTATATTGAACATTTCAATTACCTCTTTCATGTTATTTTTATTTTCCCCCGCGGTGTGCGGGGGAAACAGATGCTATTACTTTGTGTTTTCAGCTTCGAACTTCTTCATGAACTCTACAAGCTTCTCAACACCCTCGATGGGCATTGCGTTGTAGATGGAAGCACGCATACCGCCAACTGTTCTGTGACCCTTGAGGTTCTCGAAACCAGCTGCCTTGGACTCTGCTACGAACTTCTTGTCGAGCTCTTCGTCGCCTGTGATGAAAGGAACATTCATGAGTGAACGATCCTTAGGCTCAACTGTGCCCTTGAACATCTTGCTGCTGTCAAGGAAATCATAAAGGATCTTTGCCTTCTTCTCGTTGTGAGCCTTCATTGCTTCGAGTCCGCCCATCTTCTTGATCCACTTGAATACCTTGCCGCATACATAGATGCCATAGCAGGGAGGTGTGTTGTAGAGTGACTCGTTGTCAGCCTGTATTTTCCAGTCCATCATTGTAGGTGTGCACTTGAGTGCGGGACCGTCTGCGATGAGGTCCTCACGAACGATGATGATCTGTACGCCGGAAGGTCCTACGTTCTTCTGTACACCGCCGTAGATAACGCCGTACTTTGAAACGTCTACAGGCTCTGAGAGGAAGCATGAGCTTACGTCTGCTACGAGCTCGTGGCCCTTTGTGTTGGGGAGTTCCCAGAACTTTGTACCGTAGATAGTGTTGTTCTCGCAGATGTATACGTAGTCAACATCCTCGGGGATGTCGAGGTCGGAACAATCGGGGATATATGAGAAGGTCTTGTCAGCAGAAGAAGCAACTCTAACTACTTCGCCGTACTTTTCAGCTTCCTGTGCAGCCTTCTTTGCCCACTGACCTGTGATGATGTAAGCAGCCTTGCCATTCTTCATAAGGTTCATGGGAACGCCTGCAAATACGAGTGAAGCGCCGCCCTGTACGAAGATTACCTTGTAGTTATCCGGAATATTCATGAGGTCGCGGAGATCCTGCTCTGCTTCCTTGATTATTTCGTCATATACCTTTGAACGGTGAGACATCTCCATAACGGACATTCCACAGCCCTTGTAATCCATCATTTCGTCTGCGCACTCCTTGAGTACTTCCTCAGGAAGAACAGCAGGACCAGCACTGAAGTTGTAAACTCTGCTCATTGTAAAACCTCCATAATATATAATTAATTAAGTATTTTCAATACATATCAATTATACACCTTATGGCGAAATAAGTCAATATAAATCTTGATTATTTTTGTATATCTGTATATATAATTGCATATATCACTTTACGCGAAAAAGACTGCTGTTGGCAGCAGTCTTTTTCGTGTGGAACGTCGCTGTGGTGTTCCGTACAGTATTTTTCGGGATATTATCTGATTTTTGAGCCGACAGGGATAGAGTCGTCTACAAATATTACCTTTACACCGTCGGGGGTGTCTGCGGCACATATCATGCCGTTACTCTCAACTCCTCTCAGCTTTACAGGCTTGAGGTTTGCGATGAGCTGTATCTTCTTGCCGATGAGGTCTTCAGGTGTGTAGTACTGCGCGATTCCGGATACTACCTGACGTCCACCCATGCCGTCGTCAAGCTGTAAGCACAGAAGCTTATCCGACTTCTTCACCTTCTCGCAGGCTGTGACCTTCGCTACACGTATTTCTACCTTAGCAAAGTCGTCTATTGTTATTTCGGGTGCGAGTTCTATCTTTTCAGCAGGTGCATCGCCCTTTTCCTCGTCTGAGAGCTTTGCTTTTGCTTCAGCCATGTTCTTTGCAAGTATCGCGTTGAGTTCGTCTATTTCCTTGTCAACGTCGATACGCGGGAAGAGTATCTCTCCCTTGTGGACTGTCACGTCAGCGGGCATTACGTCGAATTTGCCGAGATTCTCGTACTTGACATCTTCTTCTGTTGCTCCTATCTGCTCCCATACCTTGGGCATTACTGTTGGCATGAAGGGAGCGAGAAGTGCTGAGGTTATGCGGATAGTTTCGAGCAGATTGTAGAGTACTGCCGCGAGACGCGCTTTCTTTGTCTCGTCCTTTCCGAGTTTCCACGGCTCTGTCTCGTCGATGTACTTGTTTGCACGGTTAACTCCCTCGAATATTGTTTCGAGTGCCTGCTTTATTTTAGTCTCGTCGATGAAACTGTCAACTGCCGGACGGAGTCCGAGAATCACAGACTTGAATTCATCGTCGAGTGCATCGGACTCACGCTCTGTCGGGAGTGTACCTCCGAAGTATTTGTCGACCATTGTTACTGTTCGTGAAACAAGGTTTCCGAAACCGTTTGCAAGGTCGGAATTTATGCGGTTTATCATTATCTCGTTTGAGAAGAGACTGTCTGCTCCGAGTGCCATTTCACGGAGAATGTGGTATCTTATTGCGTCCTGACCGTATCTCTCGCCAAGTATGAACGGGTCTACGACGTTTCCGAGCGATTTGCTCATTTTTTCGCCGTTCATGGTTATCCAGCCGTGTACTGCAAGGTGCTTCGGGAGCGGAAGGTCGAGTGCCATGAGCATTGCAGGCCATATGATTGCGTGGAATCTCATGATGTCTTTCGCTACCATGTGTACGTCAGCAGGCCAGAATGTGCTGAAGTCGCTGTGTGCGCTGTTTTCATAGCCGAGTGCTGTGATATAGTTTGAGAGCGCGTCTATCCACACGTATACTACGTGTCCCTCGTCGAATGTTACAGGGATTCCCCATTTGAAGGTGGTTCTCGATACGCAGAGGTCTTCAAGACCGGGCTTGATGAAGTTGTTTACAAGCTCGGTTGCGCGGGTCTTGGGACGGAGATAGTCTGTCTCGGTGAGAAGTTTCTCTATCTTGTCTGCGAAAGGTGCCATCTTCATGAAGTAAGCCTCTTCCTCCGCAAACTTTACCGGACGGTGACATTCGGGACAACAGCCGTTTTCGTCAAGCTGTGAATCTGTCCAGAAGCTCTCGCAGGGAGTGCAGTATTTGCCGGAATATTTGCCTTTGTATATATAACCCTTGTCATAGAGTGCCTTGAATATCTTCTGTACACTTTCGACGTGGTAATCGTCTGTTGTACGGATATAGCGGTCGTAGGAGATGTTCATGTAGCTCCAGAGCTTCTTGAATCTGTCAACTATCACGTCAACGTATTCCTTAGGAGTTACTCCTGCTTCTGCCGCTTTCTGCTCTATTTTGAGTCCATGCTCGTCAGTGCCGGTAAGAAACATTACATCATAGCCCTGCATTCGCTTGTAACGTGCTATAGAATCGCACGCAACCGTTGTATAGCAGTGTCCGATATGCGGATTGCCCGAGGGATAGTAAATGGGCGTTGTGATGTAAAATGTTTTCTTTGACATATGAATCGCTCCAATCTGTATTTTTTCTTTTCCCTGATGAAAGGAAAAGACTATTACATTATACCACATTTTTTTTTGTTTAGCAAGTGCTGAAAATGCAATAAATCGGCAGTGCATATTACACAATTTTGTTTGCTTGTCTTTGGTGAATCTGCAAATGCGTATCTACATACCAACACTGTTTTTGTGCCTAAGAAACAATAATTCATGCGATTTTTATAAATCATATCCGCTTTGTTTACTGTATGTTCATGAATCCGACATATTTTTTATTTGATATTATGATATAATATTATTAAATAAATAAGTGTTTCCGGACGTGAAATCTTTGGTTAAGGGGAATTTGAATATGAAAAAGAAAAGTAATGATTCCGGCGGCTTTAAAAATATTGAAAAAACGCTGGATAAACTGTCAAACAGGAAAAAAACGCCGATTTACTGGTACTTCACTCTGCTTGTACTCTATCTGCTGACTTCCGTGGTCACAAGTATGTCGGCAGGGGCACATACTTCTATCAGGATATTGGGTACTCAGCTCGCTGTTTACACATTTGCAGGTGTTTTTTCTGCATTGTCTAATATCTTCATAATCTTCATGGTCGTTTATCACCGGAAACTCGGCTTCTATACTGCGCTGACGGTGCTTATTGTGCAGATACCAACCATTGTCATGGGCATTCTTGTAAGACATAATCTTACAAGTCTGCCGGGTCTCGTTTCAACTATTTTCACTATCATCGCTGTTATCATTATCTACATAAACAATGTGAGACTCGAAAAATTTCAGAAACGTATCAATGAACAGGCTGTTACTGACCGCCTTACCGGTCTGCCTAACAGATTCGCCTGCAATGAATTCGTAAATGACCTCGTCAAGCGTAATGAAAAGTTTGTGGTTGTCTCTATCGACCTCAATAACTTCAAAAGTATCAACGATACTATGGGACATGAAGCAGGAAATGAGGTGCTCATAGAGGTCGCAAACCGCTGGAAAACTGCGGCGGATACCGGTCTTTCAGGTACTCTCGATTTCGTTACGCGGCAGAGCGGTGATGAATTTGCTGTCATCATTCGCAATTACCGCTCAGATGAAGATATTCTTAATGCTGTCAAGTACTATGAATCTGTCCTCGATAAGCGCATTACAGTCGATAACTGCGATTTATTCATCTCCGCCAGCTTCGGTTATGCGGAATACCCGAAAGATGCCAATAACAGCGACTCTGTCTTCTCCTATGCTGATGCGGCTATGTATGAGGTGAAACGCACCAACAGCAGTAACCATATTCTGCGCTTCTCGACTGACTTGCTCAAAATTGAGCGTACTCTCGAAATTGAACGCAAAATCAGGAACGCTCTCGATGAAAATACTATCTATTTCAACCTCCAGCCACAGTATGACCTTTCCCATAAACTTCGCGGTTTCGAGGCTCTCGCTCGTATGAAGGATTCCGACGGTACTGTTATCAGTCCCGGCGAGTTTATACCTGTTGCTGAAAAAGTCGGTCTCATTGACAAGGTCGACCTCAGCGTGTTCAGAAATTCTGCTATGTTCTTCGGTGAACTTATCAAAAAAACCGGCACTGATATTACTCTTAGTGTCAATGTCTCGGTAAGACACCTCATGAAAAATGACTTCCTCGATGAGGTGCGGGAGATACTCGATACCTGCGGTATTCCTGCCGGACAGATAGAAATAGAGATTACTGAGTCGGTTATGATAGACTCCGCTGAAAAGGCTTTGCAGTGCATTAACGGTATAAAGGAAATGGGTATCAAAATCGCTATCGATGACTTCGGTACCGGTTACTCTTCTCTCAGCTACCTTAACAAGTTCCCGGCTAATCTGCTTAAAATCGACAAGTCGTTCATTGATAAGATGAATACCAACGATTCGTCAAAACAGTACGTTGCCGCTATCATTTCGATAGGTCATATCATGAACTTCAAGGTCATTTCCGAGGGTGTCGAAGAGGACGAACAGCTTGATACTCTCCGTGATATCGGCTGTGACTTCATTCAGGGCTTCATCTGGGGACGCCCTATGGCTCCCGAAGCGGCGGAAGAACTCGTCGTCAATTCTGTTAAATAAATCAAGCGGCACCGTATGGTGCCGCTTGATTTATTTTTTACATTAATTCGCAGATAAGATTTGAGAATTCTACGGGGTTGTCGATAGGCATACCTTCGATGAGAAGTGCCTGTGTATAGAGCAGTTTTGCGTATTTTGCAAGCTTGTCCTTGTCGCCTGATGTGTTGATGTCCTTGAGCTTGGTGAATATCTCGTGATCGGGGTTTATTTCGAGTACGCGCTGTGCGTGTACCTGCTGGTCGTTAGGAAGGGAATTGAGTACCTTCTCCATTTCAAGTGTTATCTCGCCCTCGCTTGTAAGGCATACAGGGTGGGATTTGAGACGCTGTGAAAGTGCTACCTTTGTTACCTTGCCGTCAAGTGCATTCTTAAGCTCTTCAAGCATATCTGCACTCTCTTCTTCCTTGGCTTTCAGCTCTTCTTTCTTTTCAGGAGTTTCGAGTCCGAGGTCGTCTGCGGATACGTTCTTGAATTCCTTGTCTTTGTATTTGCCGATGATCTTTATTGCAAATTCGTCTACACTGTCGGTGAGGTAGAGTATTTCAAAGCCGTTGTCCTTTACAAGCTCAGTCTGCGGAAGCTGTTCGATTCTTGCTATGCTTTCACCGGTTGCGTAATAGATGTACTTCTGCTCCTCGCGCATTCCTGTTACGTATTCGTCAAGTGTTACGAGCTTGTGGTCGTTTGACGATGAGAAGAGAATGAGGTCCTGAAGCTTTTCTTTGTTCATGCCGTAGTCAGCGTATACACCGTACTTCATCTGCATTCCGAATGCTTTCCAGAATTCCTCATACTTTTCACGCTCGTTTTTCAGCATCTTTTTCAGTTCACTGTTGATAGTTTTTTCGATGCTCTTTGCTATCACCTTGAGCTGACGGTCGTGCTGGAGCATCTCACGAGAGATATTGAGTGACAGGTCTTCACTGTCTACAAGTCCCTTTACAAAGCTGAAATAGTCGGGGAGCAGGTCAGCGCACTTGTCCATGATGAGCACACCGTTTGAGTAGAGCTGGAGTCCCTTCTCGTACTCCTTTGAGTAGTAGTCGAAAGGTGCTTTTGACGGTATATAGAGAAGTGCATTGTAGCTTGGCACTCCCTCATTCTTGACGTGTAAGTACTTGAGCGGCTCGTTGTAATCGAAGAATTTCTCGGTGTAGAAGTGCTTGTAGTCCTCTTCTTTAAGCTCGGACTTGCTCTTCTTCCACAGGGGAGTCATGCTGTTGAGAGTCTCGACTTCAACGTAATCCTCGTATTCAAGCGGCTTTTTAGCTTCCTTGTCCTCTTCGGACTGCTCCTTGGGACGGCTGTGTGTTACTTCCATCTTGACAGGGAAACGGATATAGTCGGAGTACTTCTTGACAAGTCCCTTGATGCGGTACTCGTCAAGGAATTCGCCGTATTTCTCATCGTCGGTATCGTCAAGGAGTTCGAGGATTATTACTGTTCCGACTGTGTCCTTGTCGTCCTCGGTGATGGTGTAGCCGTCTACACCCTCGCTCTCCCAGCGGAATGCCTTGTCACTGCCGTATGCCTTCGAGATTACGGTCACCTTCTTAGCTACCATGAATGCTGAGTAGAAGCCTACACCGAACTGTCCGATTATCTGGTTGTCCTCTTCAAGCTTGTTCTCGTTCTTGAACTTGAATGAGCCGCTGTTTGCGATAGTACCGAGGTTGTTTTCGAGTTCTTCCTCTGTCATTCCGATGCCGTTATCGGTAATTTTGAGTGTGCGGTTGTCCTTGTCGGCCTCTATCCATATAGCAAAATCGTCTTTGCTGAGTCCGACTTTATCGTCCGTGAGTGACTTGAAATAGAGCTTGTCAATTGCGTCGCTCGCATTCGAGATAAGCTCACGCAGGAATATCTCCTTGTGTGTATAGATCGAATGGATCATCATTTCAAGAAGTCGTTTTGACTCTGCTTTAAACTGTTTTGTGCTCATTTATAACATCTCCATACAAAATATTTGCAAGTTTTAGCACTCTCTATGTTTGAGTGCTAAATATAGTATAGTCCTTTTGAATTGAGAAGTCAAGCAGAGGAAGAATTGTTTACAATTTGTTCATAATTTGCTTTGCAATGTCTCCGCAGTTATAAAACAGGCGGATATTATCTGTTCTTTTCACACACCGATACTACGTATTCGCCGCCGCGTATTACGTACTGGCGGAAAGCGTAGCCGCCTTCGGTACATTCTATTTCGTCGCCGTAAAAGCTGAATCCAACTGTATTCATCGGGTAAGAAAGACCCACTCCGATTGCCTTTATAAAGGCTTCTTTCAGTGTCCACAGGCGGAAAAATAACAGGTCAAGTTCTTTGCCCGATGCCTCTGCAAGCATTGCTTTTTCAGCCTCGGTGCACACTCTGTCTGCGACTTTCTGACGGTATAACCCTACGTTTTCACAGTCGATTCCGCATTCTGCGTCTGACACCACGCAGGCGGCGATGCCACTCGAATGTGAGAGGTTGAAGTGAATGTGCGGGTACTCTTCAAGCGACGGCTTACCGTGTCTGCCAAGCAGCAGGGGAGTGTCGTCGGTGTATTCTATCCCATACGGCTTCAGACATTCCTTCAGCAGAGAATATGCCAGCTTATGCTGAGTTTTTCTGTCATCTGCCTGAGAGAGTGTTATCATCAACAATATAATCAACTACCTTTCTTTATTAATATTATATCATATGATAGTCTGATTTTCAATATTTTTGAAAGCTGACCCTTGTTCATATTGCAACACGATAATATGCGTTTATTGGTAAAAATGCCAAAAATGTGAACGAAAAAATATTTTTTTGACGTTTTCTCTTGACTGTATACCGAAAATACGCTATAATAGCTATAGTGTTAAATAATACTTAATTATTTATCACTCGTTTTGTTGTCTCCTTTCTTTTGTTCTACACATTATTTTTTGTTTTATCTCATCTTAAACCCGACCTTTGGTCGGGTTTATTTTTTTGTCTGCTGCTTATATATTATAATGGTATACCTTGCACCTCTCCCTTTGTGCAAATCGGATAAGGAATGACCCAAGATTTGGTTAATCTGACTTAAATTTCCCGGACAGTAAAAAAGTGGTTTACAAATATATTTATTTGTGATATAATGTGGAGTGAAGTTATATGCGCTTTGACGGATTTTTAACGTTAAACCGCTCATAACCCCTGAAAAAATCTTTACAGGAGGTCATTCCAAATGGCAATCAAAAGAAAAATGAAAACCATGGATGGTAACAACGCTGCTGCTTGGGTATCATATCCCTTTACTGATGTAGCTGCTATTTACCCCATCACCCCCTCCTCAGTTATGGCTGAGGTTACTGACAGCTGGTCCGCTAAGGACAAGAAGAATCTCTTCGGTCAGCCTGTTACTGTTGCAGAAATGCAGTCAGAGGCTGGTGCAGCTGGTACAGTTCACGGTTCGCTCTCTGCTGGCGCACTCACAACTACATACACTGCTTCTCAGGGCCTTCTCCTGATGATCCCTAATATGTACAAGATCGCTGGTGAGCTTCTTCCTAACGTTATCCACGTTTCTGCTCGCTGCGTTTCTTCTCACGCTCTTAACATCTTCGGTGACCACTCCGATATCTATGCTTGCCGTCAGACAGGTTACGCTATGCTCTGCTCAGGCAGCGCACAGGAAGTTATGGACCTCGGTGCTGTAGCTCACCTTTCTACTATCAAGGGCAGAGTTCCTTTCCTCCACTTCTTCGACGGTTTCCGTACTTCTCACGAGATCCAGAAGATCGAGACCTGGGACGACGAGACTCTCTACAGCCTCCTCGATAAGGACGCTGCTCAGAGATTCAGAGACCGCGCTCTTCACCCTGAGAGACCTGTTCTCCGCGGCTCTGCTGAGAACCCTGACGTGTTCTTCCAGGCTCGTGAAGCTTGCAACAAGTACTATGATGCTCTTCCTGCTATCGTTGAGGACTACATGAACAAGATCAATGACCTCATCGGTACAGATTACAAGCTCTTCAACTACTACGGTGCTGCTGACGCTGAGCACATCATCGTTGCTATGGGCTCTGTTAACGAGACCATTGAAGAGACTATTGATTACCTCAACGCTAACGGCGGCAAGTACGGTCTCGTTAAGGTTCGCCTCTACAGACCTTTCGTTGCTGAAAAGCTCGTTGAAGTTATCCCTGACAGCGTAAAGAGAATCTCTGTTCTCGACAGAACTAAGGAGCCCGGTTCACTCGGCGAGCCTCTCTACCTCGATGTAGTTGCTGCTCTCAAGGGCACTAAGTTCAACGATGTTCCTGTATTTACAGGTAGATACGGTCTCGGCTCCAAGGACACAGTTCCGGCTCAGATCATCGCTGTATTCAAGAACACAACAAAGCCCAGATTTACTATCGGTATCAATGATGATGTTACTAACCTCTCTCTTGCTCTCGATGAGAATCCTGATACAGCTCCTGCTGGCACTACAGCATGTAAGTTCTGGGGTCTCGGTTCTGACGGTACTGTTGGTGCTAACAAGAACTCCATCAAGATCATCGGTGACCACACTGACCTCTATGCTCAGGCTTACTTTGCTTATGACTCAAAGAAGTCCGGCGGTGTAACTATCTCTCACCTCCGTTTCGGTAAGACTCCTATCAAGTCTACTTACCTCATCAACAAGGCTGACTTTGTTGCTTGTCATAACCAGAGCTATATCGACAAGTACGATATGGTTTCTGATATCAAGCCCGGCGGTACTTTCCTCCTCAATACTATCTGGTCTCCTGAGGAACTCGATAAGAACCTCCCCGGTCAGGTTAAGAGATATATCGCTCAGAATAATATCAACTTCTACATCATCAACGGTGTTAAGCTCGGTGAAGAGACAGGTATGGGTACACGTATCAATACTATCCTCCAGTCTGCTTTCTTCAAGCTCGCTAACATCATTCCTTTCGAGGACGCTCTCAAGTACATGAAGGCTGCTGCTGAGGCTTCTTACAGCAAGAAGGGTCAGGACGTAGTTGAAAAGAACTGGAACGCTATCGATGCTGGTCACCAGAACATCGTTAAGGTTGATGTTCCTGATTCATGGAAGGACTGCGCTGATACTCAGATGGGTATGCCTGCTGTTACTTGCGATAACAAGGAGCTTCAGGACTTCGTTAACAATATCCAGATCCCCTGCAACGCTCAGAAGGGTGATTCTCTCCCTGTTTCTACTTTCGTTGACAGAGCTGACGGTACTTTCCCGCAGGGCAGTGCTGCATTCGAGAAGCGCGGTATCGCTGTAAAGGTTCCTTCATGGGACGCTTCTAAGTGTATCCAGTGTAACCAGTGTGCTTACGTTTGTCCTCACGCTGTAATCAGACCTGTCGCTATGACTCCTGATGAGCTCGCTAAGGCTCCTGCTCAGACTAAGTCTGCTGACTTCAAGCCCGCTATCGGCGACCTCAAGTTCGTTATGACAGTTTCTACTCTCGATTGTACAGGATGCGGCGTTTGTGCTAACGTATGTCCCGCTAAGGAGAGCGCTCTTACTATGGAGCCTATCGCTTCTCAGATGGATCAGCAGGAAGTATTCAACTACGGCGTAACTATCGACGAGAAGGAAGAAGTTGCTGCTAAGTTCAAGGCTGAGACAGTTAAGGGCTCACAGTTCAGACAGCCCCTCCTCGAATTCTCAGGTGCTTGTGCTGGTTGTGGTGAAACTCCTTACGCTAAGCTCGTTACTCAGCTCTTCGGCGACAGAATGATGATCGCTAACGCTACAGGATGTTCTTCAATCTGGGGTGGCAGCGCTCCTTCAACTCCTTACACAGTTAACAAGAAGGGCAGAGGTCCTGCTTGGAGCAACTCACTCTTCGAGGATAACGCTGAGTTCGGTTACGGTATGTACCTCGCTCAGGAAACACTCAGAAAGAGAGTTACTGATAAGGTAAAGGCTCTTGAGGCTAAGGCTGAAAATGCTGACGTTAAGGCTGCTATCGCTGAGTACTTCGAGACTTACAACGACGGTGCTGCTAACAACATCGCTACAGATAAGCTCGTTGCTGCTCTTGAGGCTTGCGGCTGCGATGAGGCTAAGGCTATCCTCGCTGAGAAGGATTACCTCTCTAAGAAGTCACAGTGGATCTTCGGCGGTGACGGTTGGGCTTACGATATCGGCTTCGGCGGTCTCGACCACGTAATCGCTCAGGGCAAGAACGTTAATATCCTCGTATTCGATACTGAGGTTTACTCAAATACAGGTGGACAGGCTTCTAAGTCTACTCCTACAGGTGCTATCGCTCAGTTCGCTGCTGCTGGTAAGGTCGTTAAGAAGAAGGACCTCGCTGGTATCGCTATGAGCTACGGCTACGTTTACGTTGCTCACGTTGCTATGGGCGCTAACATGAACCAGTGTATCAAGGCATTCACAGAGGCTGAGGCTTATGACGGTCCTTCAATCGTTATCTGCTACGCTCCTTGTATCAACCACGGTATCAAGACTGGTATGGCTACTGCTCAGGCTGAGGAGAAGAAGGCTGTTGAGGCTGGTTACTGGCACCTCTACAGATATAATCCTACTCTCAAGGAAGAGGGCAAGAATCCGTTCATTCTCGATTCTAAGGCTCCTAACGTTGACGAGTACAAGAACTTCCTCATGGGTGAGGTTCGTTACAACTCACTCGCTCGCTCTAACCCTGAGAGAGCAGAGAAGCTCTTCGACGCTGCTGTTGCAAACGCTAAGGATCGTTACGATTACCTTACACGTCTTACAACTCTCTACGGTCAGGACTAATTTATAATCCGCAATTATAAACATTCATATAAAAAACTCCCGCGATACGGACAAGTATCGCGGGAGTTTTTTCTTTGTTCATGAATTGTGGCAAGTCGCATATGAATCGCGGACAGTATCAGGTGAAAAGCGTGTAGAGGTAATAAATCAAGCCGTAGACAAATGACGCTGCACAGCCGTAGAGTATCACGGGTCCGGCTATCGTGAATATCTTGGTTCCTACACCCATGATAAGTCCTTCAGAGCGCGATTCTATCGCTGCCGACGTGATCGCGTTTGAAAAACCGGTTATCGGTACAAGCGTACCCGCTCCAGCGTGCTTGGCGAGACGCTGATACCAGCCAAGTCCGGTCGCTATAGAACTGAGCACTATCAGCGTCACTGATGTCCACATCGACGCTGATTCACGGTCCATGCCGAATACCATGTACGTTTCAAGCAGTATCTGCCCGAATGCACATATAGCTCCGCCAACTATGAACGCGGTCAGCGCGTTGGTTTTTACATTTGAGTGCGGTGAGACTGCTTTGCACATCTCGCCGTATTCCTGCGGTGTTATGTCCATTAATATCATCTCCTTCACGATTATTATCTGCTGTGGAGACTCTGTTTATTCTGTTTTCAGGAATCGCTTTTTCAGTGAATAGTTGAAATTGCAGAGGGAAAGTGGTATACTATTACTCATAGAAATTGTGACGTTATTGCGAGCATAAAAAACCACTCCCATTTTTTCTGTCGCTCATACTTGCGGCAGTATCGGAAGATGAACTGCAAATGACGCAATATCGCTGATGTTACGATTCGTGTCACTGGTGTGACGATGCGGTTCTTTACTTTTTTCAGGTCCCGTGTTACCATGAGATCAGCCGAAAGGCAATCATCTGAAAGGAACACGGAATTATGAAAAAGAACGGAAAGAGAATATTGATCACAGGCATGATAATGTTGATACTCTTTGCAGTCTGGACTGTGCTGATACAGACTGTAGATGTTCAGACAGTCGGACAGAACGGAACAGACATCGGTTTCGCAAGTCTGAACACATGGTTTCATAAAACTACAGGCGTTCATATGTGGGTGTATACTGTCACTGACTGGCTGGGACTTGTACCGATTTTTATCTGTATGGTATTCGGAGTTGTAGGACAGGTTCAGCTCATAAAGCGGAGAAGCCTTCTCAAAGTCGATAAGGATATTATCCTGCTTGGTATTTACTATATCCTTGTGATATTCGGTTATCTCATATTTGAGATGATACCTATAAACTACCGACCGGTACTTATAGAAGGACGCATGGAGGCTTCTTATCCGTCTTCGACAACGCTCCTAGTTATGAGCGTAATGCCTACACTGGCTTTTCATGTGCATTGCAGGATAAAAAATACTAAAATAAGGTACTTGCTTTATGCGTTTACAGTCTTATTCACTGCATTTATGGTGGTGGGACGCACCGTTGCGGGAGTACACTGGCTGACAGATATAGCAGGCTCTGTGCTGTTTAGCTCAGGACTGTATCTCATTTTTCAGGGCACTGTTCAGCTCACTGACAAAAAATAACTAACGGAGAAACGAAAATGGAATTTCATGAGAAATTGCAGGAACTAAGAAAAGCAAAAGGACTCACACAGGAGGAGCTTGCAAAGGAACTATATGTTTCCCGTACAGCTGTCTCAAAATGGGAATCGGGAAAGGGCTATCCGAATATCGATTCGCTTAAAGAGATATCAAAGTTCTTCTCCGTGACAATAGATGAGCTTCTGTCATCTGAGGAACTTATTACAGCTGCAAAAGACGAGAACCGCTCAAATATCGGGAAAATGATAGACCTGCTGATAGGAATAGTCGATATAATGAGCATTATGCTTATTCTTCTGCCGCTTTTTCCTAAAAAGACAGGAGAAACAGTCTCGGCGGCTGCACTGTTTGATTATACACATATATCGTTCGGTGTAGGTTGCGGTTGCTGGGGACTGTTTGTGACACTCATCATTATTGGTGCAGTGAAGGTATTTATGAATTACAGGAACATAGAAAAAGGCAGAAGCGCAGTTACTGGTGCATCGCTTGTACTCAGCATTATCGCAGTTTTGTTCCTGACTACGGCAAGAATACCATATGCTGCAACAGTAGCGTTTCTGCTGCTGTTGATAAAGGGGATAATGCTTTTCAAATTTCCGAACAGTTAACACTGAATAAAAATAATGAAATTTCAGGTACTGCAATAAAGTTAAACATAAAAAGGAAGGAACACTATACCAAAAGAAGACTGTAGATTCATCTGCGGTCTTTTCTATATAAAAAAGTCCCCACAGCCGAAACTGTGAGGACTCATTTTTTATTCAGATGAGCATATAATCCTGAATACGTTTATTATTCGGCGTTGATTAATTACTTCTGGTCAGCAATAGCAGCCTGAGCAGCCCTCCACCAACGCAGGCGCATAAGATGCCCCGAAAAGCTCGATTTTATGAGCTTTTTTATCACCCTCCACATTGCACGTCTTCGGAGTTTTGTCATCGCCCGAGAAGTGCAGATACCAATCGAAGGAGTTCTCATTCACCACTATTTTTTCAACAAATGCTTCGATAACTGCCTCGGGAATATCCTCATCGGAGTCGAAATTAGTGTACCGTTCAAGAGCATATCTCAGCAGAGTGATACGCTCGTCGTAGTCGGGAACATCACTTGTCTCTGTGACTTTCTCCGTGGGCGAAAGCTCACATATCTGCTCCTGCAAAGAGGCTATCTGTGTATCGACTTCCGACTTCATGTTCATGAACTGCTCTTTCGTTATCTCATCGTCAGCCCTCATGGAGATCAGCTTGTTCAGACGCTTTTCCAGCTTGTCAAGCTCTGCCTTTTTTTGTGCGATAAGCTCGGTATTATCCTCAGTGACCTCTTCATCGTCGATATGTTTTTCAAGCATCTCCTCGGCAATATCAAGTATCCTGTCGGTGTTCCTCAGAAACTCACGAAACAGGTTCTTCGCCATGAACTGTAACTTCCACCCCGGTATCATCTGCGAGGTGCAAATACCCTCCGTAGGTAGACCTTTTTTCAGCCTTGTCCTGATAGTTCCGTTGCGTATCTGAGAGTAGCACATATACCCGTACTGCGTACCCTTTGATGTGGTGTGCCATACCTTGCGGTTGAATGTGCATCCACAGGAGCAGACAAGCAGTCTGCACCATACGTCAGAAACGGGTTTCTTACCCTTTTCTTTTCGTCCTGTCTTGTTGGCAGGATTTTTCAGTCTCTTGCTTTCCATGATCTCCTGTACCCTGTCGAATTCTTCCCGTGTCACGATAGGCTCGTGTTTACCCTCAACCCTTAGCCGTTCTATCTCTCCGAAATTGTTGATCTTCTTCTGTTCCAGAAAGTCGGGAGTGAACTGCTTGTGGTACTCCAGTATACCTGCGTAGAATGGATTTTTGAGTATCTTGCTGATGTTGGATTCGTACCACCTGGTCTTGCCCATAGCAGTGAGTACATCCTCTTTTTCAAGCTCAAACTGTATCTGTCTGACGCCCATACCGTCCAGATACCAGTCGTATATCTTACGCACCGTCTTAGCCTGCTCTGGATCAATAACAAGTTCTTTGCCGACCCTGTTGTAACCGAGTATATTTCCGTTGCCGTAATACACGCCGTTCTCCATAGAGGTCTGCTGACCGCTTTTCACACGGATAGAAGTCTTTCGGCTCTCGTCCTGAGCAAGTGTCGCCATTATGGTCAGACGAAGCTCGCCGTCACCGTCAAATGTCCTGATATTATCGTTGATGAAGAACACCTCCACACCCAGCCTTTTCAGGTCACGGGTGTATTGCAGAGTGTCCACTGTGTTTCGTGCAAAACGTGATACCTCACGGGTAAGTATCAGGTTGAAGTCACCGCCCTTTGCATCACTGAGCATCTGCATGAACTGCGGACGTTTCTTTGCCGAAGTTCCCGTGATACCCTCGTCAACATAACTGCGGACGAATGTCCATTCAGGATGTTGTTCAAGCAACGGCTTGTACCAGTCCAGCTGGTTCTCCAAAGCTGAGAGCTGTGCTTCGTGCTCGGTAGAAACTCTTGCGTAGATGACAACGTTCTTTGGTACAGCAACAGAATTATATCCGTACATCATACCGCCTCCTTATCTTCTGTGTGTGGTATAGTATAGCGCACATCTGCAACCTTGTCAAGGCCTTTGCCGTAATACTCGTTGCAGATATTGCGGTAAACGTGTTTGGGTATCTCACCCTGTTCGTACAGCAGACCGATCAGCTTCAAAGCCGCCCCGATTTCCTGTTTGGTTGCGTTTTGTGTGACATTCTTTCTTTTTCTCTTTGATGTCATTATTGTTCCTCCATAGCAGGTACTTCCCCTGCTTTCTCTATTTTTATATTTCTGTTTTTCTGCCGAATTTCATCGGCTGATAATATTATAGCGCGCACTGATGCTATAAGTCCAGATTCAATGCGCACGAACTTTGGAATGAATTTCAGTTTTCCCCAGTGTAATTTGCACTGGAAATATGAAAAGCACCGAGCAATCAACGCTCAGTGCTTCATTGAATTATTCGATTATTGTTTTTCCAGTTTCAGCAATTCTATCTTTCTATCAAGACCTCCTGCGTATCCGGTCAGACTTCCGTCCGCACCGACTACTCTGTGACACGGGATAATGATCGAGACAGGATTATGTCCCACAGCACCGCCAACTGCCTGGGCGGACATACGCTCAACACCTTTTTGCTCTGCGAGGATACGAGCAATCTCACCATAGGTCATGGTTTGTCCATATGGTATCGTAAGTAGAATATCATATACCGCCTTGCGGAACGGAGTTGTATTCAGACTAATTGACGGTGTGAAGTCTGGAATTCTTCCGCTGAAATATATGTCGAGCCATTTGACTGTCTGCTTGAAGATAGGCAGCTCTGATTCGATGCTTTCCGAAATGAGCTTATGGGGAAAGTATTTCTGTTCGTCGAACCATAAGCCGATGAGTGATTCACCGTCACTGGCGAGGGTGATGTTGCCGAGCTGAGAAGCATATCTGTATGTGTAGATCATGGCTTCATAACCTTTTCAAATCTGAACATACAGCCATCGTCATCGCCACCCATATCAGGCTTTCCGCATTTATGAGGATCAGGGTGCTTGGAATTGAAGAACTCAATGGCGTGAAAACCGCAGCGATTAATATAAAAATGGATATTGCGTTTTTCAAAATAAGGTGTGCAGGTTTCCCATACTTTTGTGTCAGGGTGCAGACGTTCTATCTCAGACCATATCTCCTGACCTATACCCTTGCTTTGTATGCCGACTTTCACAAAAAGAAAATCAAGATGATTATACTGAGTCTGCTCATCTATTACGACAATAGCTCCACCAACAATATCATCATCGAGTACAGCAGCATAAGCTATCGCCCCGTCGGTGCTGAGAGAGCGATCAATATCTGCTTCAGGTAGTATCTGCATATCAATCTCACCGTACTCAGCTTCTGCTCCAAGCTGAAAGGCTCTTTGCATTTCTTTTTTGTATTCGGCAAGCTCACTACTGTAAACAGGTCGTAATGTTATCATAATGTCCTCGCTTTCAGTAATCGTTTATCTGAAAATAGTATAGAGCATATTTGACATAAAGTCAATAGTAATTTGTTTAAAAAAAGCCAGTGTCATAGTGCTTTGATGTAACAATGCTTCGCATGAGTGAAATCTTCCCCAGCAAGCTCGGTATCCCCGCATTACAATTTTGAAAATTGAATGCTGCGATACATAGCTTGACAGGAGCTTTGCCCCTATGACCCCGACCTAGATTTTTACAAGAACTGAAGCTATCCCTTGAACCACAAGTGAGCAAAAATACCGAGCCTGATGGCTCGGAAACAGAGATGCCCCCAAGGGGCAAAAATCAACCTCAGCAAGCACGGCAATTCGTTCCCACGGAAACCCGTGACAACGCCTCGCATAGCTTGCTGAGGGATGCTCCCCCAATCCCCCGAAACTGAGCAGAGAAAAACACATCGAAAAATCCACTCTACGGAGCGTGGATTGACGTGACTTCCACACGGGTTTATAATAAAAATATCATCATAAAAACTGAGAAGCGGAGGAAGAAAGATCACTATGAAAATACTTGTTCTGAACGGCAGTCCCAAGCGTGAAAAAAGCGACACAATGCACATCACACGAGCGTTCCTTGAAGGCATGAAAGAAGCCGCTCCGCAGGAAGTCCACATCGTCAATATTATCGACAAGCATATCGAATATTGCACAGGCTGTTTCACCTGTAATCGCAACGGCGGAGAGTGTATCCATAACGATGATATGAAAGAGCTTCTCAGCGAGGTTCTGGAGAGCGATCTTCTGCTGTTCAGCTATCCACTTTACTGCTACGGAATGCCGGCGCCTATGAAGGCTTTTGCCGACCGCACGATGCCGCTTTCCAGTATGGCGATGAAGAAGCAGGGCGGCAGGTATGTTCATGTCGGGCAGGCGAACTTTTCTCACCTCAGATACATGATGATCTGCGGCTGCGGGTTCCCGAACAGCAAGCAGAATTTTGAGCCTGCGGTGATACAGTTCAAGCTGATGTTTCCGAATAACCACACAATCATGACCGTACCCGAAAGTCCGATGTTCAACGCTCCCAAAGCGGCAGAGGTAACTGTGCCGAGATTGGAGCTTGTGAAGAAGGCGGGAAAGCAGTATGCGGAGACAGGAAAGATAGATGAAAAATTGCTTGCGGATATATGCTCGCCGATGATACCGGAAGATGTGTATGCTGAGATTTGCAACAGAGAAAAATGAGAAAATGTTTAAAATATATCTATTTCGTTTTACAACAAAAAAGCAGCCTCTGCTCGAGACTGCTTTAAGAAAACAACGTCAGTAAATCATAAGTATGCTAAGATGTCCATAAATCACTTATGTCTACGTTCAATTTTATCTGAGATGGACCCATCTTTATTAATCTTCCTCGTAGCCTTTACTACTGAACCATCTTCTTGATTATACGTCTTAGTAACTCGTGCAGTTTCTTTGCCAGCCCAAGTTTCTATTTTATCAGGTTCGTTTGAGGGGAGTGCCGGTAAATTTTTGTCTTTTGAATTTCCCATGATAATATCCTCCTTAAAACTGCAATTTAAATCTTAAAACGAGATTCTTTTCCAATTCTATTATATCACATTCTTATATAAATGTCAATACGTCGTGATGGTATTTTTCCTTTCAAACTAGCGCAATGCACTGGGAAAAATCCACATTTTGCTGCGCCTTTCACAAGAATTATTACAATCATTCCAATATGCTGGACTCTGGCAATTTTATCGGATATAATGGATTCACGATAAAACTTATGGAGGTACACAGCTATGTTAAAAACACCCGAATTGGCTATGCCGAGAACAAGCAAGGTCACTACCATCTGCAATGGAAAGCGTGAGGTCTGGACGCACTATGAGGAAGCGAAATCGTATTTCCTTGAACTTATGATGTCCACAGACGGCGAGGAGCACGACCGAGCAGAGTGCGTATACATCCAGCTTATGCACGGGCTTGACGAGTGTTCGGACGAGGACTGAAAGGAGCAGACTATGTTGAACAAGATCATGATGTCAGGCAGGCTTCTGACCGAGTCTGCTGTTACTACCAAGGATGACCTCAGATACTGCAAATTCAGTATCACCGTTGACCAGCCTAAGCAGAAAGGCGTTGATGCTGTCGAGACAGACACGTTTACTTGCCTTGCATTTGATGACAACGCTAAATCAGTAAGTTTTCTCTACTCCAAAGGTGGGATTATTACATTTGTTGGCTCGCTCAGGAAAGCTCCTGATAATACCGTTGTTATCATCGTTGAGGAACTGCACTTTCAAAACAAGTTTGCTGTCAAGGTAGACGTTGATTCGGGGCAGCTTTTCTGACGAAACAGACGATCTACTAACATATAGCTGAAACAAGGCTCTCAGAGTGTTCTGGGGGCCTTGCTTCATATGGAGATTTTATTGAAACAACTGGAATTATAGCTTTTTATTCATTGACATACGGTATGTAAAATGGTATAATTTAAACAAATAATAGCTTTTGCTTTGGGAGCGTGATAAAATGAGAGCAGTACATAACAAACTCGTCCGTGACAACATACCAGAGATCATCAAACAGGCTGGCAAAATACCCGTAACTCACACACTTCCCGATGACGAATATCTCTCCGAGCTTGACAAAAAGCTGAACGAAGAATGTTCCGAGTATCAGGCTGACAAGAACATAGAAGAACTGGCCGATATGCTGGAAGTTATGTATGCTATCGCCGAAGCAAGAGGCTGGTCGGTGTCAGAGCTTGAAGCTGTCCGCAGGGATAAGGCTGAAAAGCGTGGTGGCTTCAAAATGAAAATATACCTTGAGTATGTGGAGGACGGAAATGAGTGAAAGACTTGTAACGCCAAGTGGGAGCGCTCCCGAAAACCTGTTCATAGAACTTTTTTCGGACGCTTTCGGCGCTGAAAAAGCTGCGTTTCTTTATCCGCAGTACCACTTCACCGACATTTATCATAATGACCGCTATGCTGATTTCTTCCTTGAAAACGGCGGAAAACGTATCGCTATTGAGATCGATGACGAAGCAAGCCATAACCCGTCGGTCGTGTCACGCAACAAGTTCTATGACGACCTGCTGAAACAAAACAGCATGATATTCAAAGGCTGGGACGTTTACCGCTGGGCAGTGCGTCAGTTGCAGGTACAGCCCGATACTGTCAAGGACGAACTGCGTATATTTCTCGGTTCGAACCCGCTGTTCCGTGAGATAGCAGATTATCTTCCCACACAGCGTGCCAAGACGATCAATGCCGAGAATTTGCAGCTGAAAGAGCATCAGCTGGAGGCTTTGAAGTCTCTTGAAGAAATGCGTGAACGTCATGAAACTATCGCTCTGTTATATCACGCAACAGGAACAGGTAAGACTGTTACCGCCGTAAGTGATGCCAAAAGATTCGGCAAACGCACTCTGTTCCTTGCACACACTATCGAGCTTGTAAATCAGGCTTATGAAACTTTCAATACTCTGTGGGAGGGCGTTTCTGTTGGCAAGTTCGGCGATGCTGTAAAGGAGAGAGATGCATATATCGTCTGCGAAAGTATCCAGAGCGTTGCGCTGAACCTTGAAATGTTTCGTGAGGACGAGTTCGAGTATCTTATTATAGATGAAGCTCATCACGCTTCTGCCGATACATATCAGAAGGTTCTTGCATATTTCAAGCCGAAATTCACACTGGGTCTTACCGCTACTCCCGAACGTGCCGACGATAAGGACATCATAGAAATATTCAAAAATACCGCACACAAGCTGGATATACAGACCGCCGTTGAGATAGGCGAGCTTGTGCCGGTGCGCTGTATCCGTATACATACAAATATCGACCTGACAAAGGTGCGCTTCAACAGCGTTCAGTATAATATCCGTGACCTCGAAAGCAAGATATTCGTTCCGGAGCGAAATACGCTGATAGTTGATACATTCATGGAGTATGTCAGCAATAAACGCACTGTCATTTTCTCCGCAAGCGTAAAGCACGCAGAGCAGATAGCGGAGATGATAAGGGAGCGAGGAGTTACTGCCGCCGCGGTCAGCGGAAGTATGAAGTCCTCGGAACGCAAAGAGATGCTTGCAAAGTTTCAGAAGGGCGAGATCAAGGCTATGTGTGCCTGTGATCTTCTCAATGAAGGCTGGGACTGTCCCGAAACAGAAGTGCTGTTTATGGCTCGTCCCACTATGTCTAAAGTGCTTTATACTCAACAGCTTGGCAGAGGTATGCGTCTTGCGGACGGCAAGGATTTTCTCATGGTATTCGACTTTGTGGACAACGCAAGCCAGTACAATATGCCGTATTCTCTGCACAGATTATTCAAACTGAAAAAGTATCGTCCCGGGCAGATGGTTCTTGGAAAAGACCGTACCGCCGAAGAAGCGTTATACGAAAGAGGCGAAAAGCCGGAAGCGCTGATAGACTATCCCGTGAGTGTGACCGACTACGAAGCCGTTGATGTTTTCAACTGGCAGGAAGAAGCTGCTGGAATGATATCTCAGATGGAGTTTATCCGCCGTGTGGATGTGCAGTCCGAGACTGTCGAAAGATATATCCGTGAAGGAAAGATAATCCCCGACCTTATAGTACCCATGAGCGAGCATAAGCAGCTGAAATATTTCACCGAGGAAACGATGGAAGCAACAGCAAAAGCCAACGGATGGAAACTTATCAATGACAGCAACCGAAAGGATATGTTCATGGAGATGATCGGGCAGATGGATATGAGCTATTCATATAAGCCTGTCCTGCTGAAAGCGATATTCGCCCACGCAGATAACAAGGGTCGAGTAAAGCTCGATGATATCTCCTCATACTTCCGCAGTTTTTATGAGGAACGCAGAAGTTCGGGACTTGTAGTAGAGAAGCCAAACAGCATATTTGCAAAAGGCGGCTACACCGACAAGGACGCTCAGCGGAATATCCTTTCCAATCCGTTCAAACGCTTTGAAGATATGCAGATGCTCAGGCATACCAAAACTCTCGGTATCATTGAAGTCGAACCGACAGTGTGGAAGAATCTTACCGATGACGAGATTAGGCATATACTGGATATTTGTGATGAGAAGCTTGATAGTTACTACGGGAGGTTTGAGCAGAAATGAGATTATCATTTGATACCTCTTTATCAGAAAAATACAACAGCTCTGCACAGAAGATACGTGTTATGAGCGAATCGTGGTTAGGCGATAATATGTATTGTCCTAATTGCGGAAATCCACGAATATCACATCTTACAAACAACTCGCCTGTTGCAGATTTTCAATGTGATAATTGCGGCGAGATATACGAATTAAAAAGCAAAAACGGCAACCTTGGTAAAAAGATTGCCGATGGTGCATGTTCTACTATGATCGAGCGAATAACAAGCGATTCCAATCCTGATCTGTTTTTGTTACAGTACAGTGAATCATTATCAGTTACAGAACTTTTATTGATCCCACGATTTTTCTTTGTCCCTGATATCATAGAAAAAAGAAAACCGCTTGCAGCCACAGCAAGAAGGCATGGTTGGATCGGCTGTAATATCTTATTCGGAGAGATCCCGCAGCAAGGCAAGATATCTGTGATCCAAAACAGTAGGATCCTTGATCGAAAGAACGTGATTCAGAACTATGATCGGATTAAACAGCTTCGTACAAAGTCAATTGATTCAAGAGGTTGGCTGCTTGATGTACTCAGTTGTATCAATGATATCCCAAAAACAGAATTTACTTTAAGCGATGTATATGGTTATGTTGAGGTATTACAGAAAAAGCATATCAATAACAGTAATGTCGAAGCGAAGATCAGACAACAACTACAATTCTTGCGAGATAAGGGATTTATTGAATTTTTAGGTAAGGGACAATATAGGAAAGCGTTATAACTGAAGTATAACAACTATTTTACTATTTCCTTGAACTCATGATGTCCACGGACGGCTAAGAACACGAACGAGCAGAGTGTGTTTACATTCATCTCCTTCACGGGTTGGAGGAATGTTCGGACGAGGACGAATATTAAAAAACAGGGCGTTGCTGTTGATTGGCAATGCCCTGTTGCTATTATCAAAAAAGTGAAAGCTGTTCTGACAAATAATAAGCGTGTTCCATATGCTGTTTAGCCTCGGCTTCCAGTATTTCCATGTTTGATAGCGGAAGACTTTTAAAACGAAGCTGATACACCATATCGAAAAAGCTCGTTACAGCAGCTGTACCAAGATGTGTCAGGCAGATCAGCTGAATATGGAAATGCCGTGCGATACGGAACATCGGTTCAAGAAGATGCGGTGATGAGATAGGTCCGAACGGATTATCAAGGATCAACACACCGCTTGTAGTGCTTAGACTACTCGTAAGACTCCGTGTGTAATTCATTACGGAAACGATCAGCGAAAAAAGGACAACAAACTGCTCTCCGCCGGAATTGGCTTTCAATGCATCCTGCCATGAACGATAACGGCTATTCTGGACATTCTTATCAATCTTGAAAACGGTGATCGGAATGGTTTCTTTGCCAATGTAGCAATTCAGCAGTCTCCTGATTGTCAGCTGTTCGTGATGTAATTTTGCCGAAGTATCCTGTTCAGACAGATATTTTTTCACCTGCTCTGTAATATACTGATTTATCCTTTCAGCAGGCTGCTCGCTCATGGGTTCAATGACAGGCAGATCAATTCGTATCATCTGTTTTTTCGCATTACCGATCTGTATCATTGACTTCTTTGATAGTATCGTAAGATTCTCATACAGCCGTCCGACACGCTGAAGACAATTTGTGACAAGCTGCTTTCTGCTGTCCTCAACATCTTTTAGCAAAACAGCAAGCTGAGCGATGCGATCCTGATAACGTTTTATATCACCTTCTGTACGCTCGTAAAGCGTGAAGTATTTATCACCTGCGATATCATGATTGTCGATAACAGATAAAATACCGTCAAGCGTTCCCGTAAACAAGGTGTGCGTGTTTCTGAACGGTTCAAGCTCTGTGCTGTGATACTTCTTCGTTTTGCTTTCGGCTTGTTTCAATTTTTCAATGCAGTTCTCTATGGTATCACGAAGTTCGTTGGTATCTTGCAGACCATCTGACAGTTTTGGCGTGTAATCTGCATATTCCACTTTAAATCGTTCTGCATATTTAGATGTATATTTACGGTCTGCATTCAAATCAGTCAATTTATCCGCACATTCATGTTCAACCTTTTCAGAATCACCTAAAGCCGACATACATTCTGCTATACGGCGTTCAAAATCCGCCCCCACTTCTGATTGTGGCAGAAGCTCAGTATGCAATTCTGAGAGCTTAGCCTTTGCCTGTTCAAATGCGCTTTCGGCTTTAGCATGACATTCCACAGCAGCCGAATACTGTTCGGAAGCCTTATCGCATTCCTTTTGTGCCTGAACAGACTGTTCCTCTGCACGATGATAAGCATCGTCGGAATATGTGGTGCTTTCATAATCTGTTGGTTTAATATGAAATCTTTGAATGCCTTTTTCTTTTGTTCCTATGCTCTTCTGCACCTTTTGCAGTTGTCTATGCTGCTCCTGAAGATTTGCAGAATAATTCTCCTGATACAAACGATATTCTGCAAGCATTGCAGAATAATCTTCGGAAAGCACTTCTGCTTCCGGTGTGTCTTTAAGCTCGGCAGTCAAATTCTGATATTCTGTCAGTTTTTCACTGAAATGCTTGATTTTGTCGTCACATTCCTGTATGATCTCTGTGATCCTGCCTTCTTCCCTTTGCTCTGACTCGATCTGAGCGGCAAGCTGTTTGCAGGCTGATTCCATATCAGTTATTTGTCTGCTTAGTTCTTCATATTGCGGAATAGTATCGCAAATACGCTCAAATTCTTTTTGCTGATTTTCGGTTTGACGTAATATTTCCTGCTCTGCATTTATAAGTTCACGAAGTTCTTCTGTGCGCTTTTTGATATCCGCTTTTCTTTTGTCAAGTGCTGATAGCTTATCTTGTACGGTTCGGAGTTCCGATTGACAGGAAATTATCTGATCCTGAATATGCTGTTCATAATCATCGGTATATGTAAATGCAGAGAGTATGCTGCGTTCTGATTCCCACTCTCTGATCTGATGCTTAATATGTTCAATCTCAGCTTTTGCATCATCAACTCTTTGCTGTATGAGATCTCTGTAAGCAGAGGCATCACGAAAGTATTCCTTATCAAATGCAGAGAGGAAACGGTTATGCTCACTCCAATTTCCGTCTGCCATATCAGCAAGCTCAGAACGTGTATATACCGGAACAACAGCCGACAGCCATAAATCTGTTGTTTGTGACAGCAGCTTTATCTGCTCTTTTTCGGAATCAACTATGACGGCATAAGCGACAAGCGGATTGACTGCAAGAATATCCTCACGTATTCTGAGTGACTGAAAATTCAGATAATGCTCGCCTGTCTGGAAAGAAACGCCTGATCCCTGCAAGAAGTCAACTGCTGTTTTAGAAAGGTGTAGCTGTCCTGCTTCAATACATCTGAGCTGTTCTGCAAGCAATTCAGCTGAATGCTCGGTTTGTCTCAGTTGTTCTCTCAGCTTTGCAAGTATATTATCAAGGCTTGTTATCGGCTCATCAGTAAACAACCGGCTTTCAGGTATTGACAGATGCTCCAGTACAGGAAGAACGGAGTTATACGCATCTCTGTATTGTTTCATTGCAGTCTCATGCTGTTGCAGGCTGACAATACAATTTGCCTGTGTCTGAGTCAGCTCTGTGCGCTCTGCATCCTGAGCATCAAGTTCCTGCCCGAGCTGTTCTGCTTCATTTTGACATCTTTCAATTTCGTTATTTGCATTTTTGATCATTTTATCATAGCCCGAACGGATACTCTCGATATCCTCCTTAGAATAACTGCCGTCAAGCATGACCGTGATGTGTAAAGCAAGCTCTGACAGCCCCCGATTGATCTGCTCATGCATTATTTTTTGGCTGCCGATAGTCTGATTTAAGCTGGTACTATTTTCATTAAGTTGTGTGGTAATCTGTTCTATCTTTTCTTTTACCTTACAGAGTGCATCTGATTGTTCTTTCCTTGCAAATTCTTCCTGATGCAAATTGCTTTCTGTCTGTTGAATCAGTTCAGTTGCCAGTAAGGAAAGTGAATACTTCAAGGAAAGAATGCGAAAATCCTGCGTTCCCTGCTCCAACTCTCTGATTTGTGCAGTCAATGCTTTCTCATCATTTTGCAGTTCAAGTAGCTCTGCGTATTCCTTGGCAGCATTCAATACTTTGAACATATGGGAAATCTTATCACGCTGATTTTCTGCATCTTCTTTTTGCAGTCTGCATTTTTCAAGTTTCTCATATGCTTTGTCGAAGCACTCCTCCGCAAGATAAAATGCTTTCGATGCCTTTTCCACTTTGATATGATGCAGTTTTTCTTTTAAGTTGGCTATTGTTTGTTCGATCTGCGCCCTCTTCTCACTTTCCAGTTTGATATGATGATCAAGTGTGAATAAATGGTCAGCCAGCAAACGAATTGCCTGTATCCTCTGATCTTCGGCATCCCACATATTCTTCATAAACGGAAGTATCCCTTGCAGCTTTTCCGTAAAAGCTTTGATCTGTGACTGCAAGCGAAGATTTTCTTCCTGCCCTGCATAGCTGTCAGCATAATGGACAAACATTTCTTCCAACGCTTCCGCTGATGCTGTATCGTTCGGCATGACACCGGGGATAATGAACTTGTCAAGCAGCCTGTCAGCCGTTCGGTATTCCTCAAAGAATTTTGTGATTCCACCCTCCACCGCATTGATGCGAACAAGGATATTTTCCCATTCTGTGTGGAGAATACCGTATTCCTCCAAGCGTTTATGATATCGCCGCAATGAATCGGAAGGATAATATTCGACCTTTCTGTTCTGCAAATACTTACGAAGATCATCAAACGACATAGGACGGATATGATTGCCCGTCCGTTCGGTAAGTGGAAGATTGATCAGGTCGAGTTTATCACCGGCTCTTGTATAATCGTGCATAAACGTGTAGTAGCGAACAGCCTTGCTTTCGTTCTCATCATCTGCTGTCGTGCTTGCAGCCAATGCGATACCGGTCAGCAGACTGTTAGAGGAACCGTCCAATGCCCATTCTATCAGGACAAACGCATGATCTGTACCCTTTTGGAAATAATCGCTAATATTGCGACTCTGAACCTTTGCTTTCGGGCAAACTGGTTGGAGCAACAGCTGAACGATCACAGACTTACCGCCGCCGTTATCAAGATTCAGCAGGGTATCGATCGGTTTTCCATCAACATTCTCGGTACAGAATATCTCGTCTGGTATCAGCTTCGTACCGTCATTGAATCTGAAATTGACAATTCTGATCTTACGAATCGCCGGCATCTGACTTTCCTCCTTCCAGTATAGAATGTATTTCAGCAATACGATTCTGAGATAAATAATACGGCATCAGGTCATTTAACTTGACCGTTGGCTTCCACACTCCGTCTGCTTCATACAGCAGATCCTCATCACGGAACTTTCTGATTATCTTCATAAAACAGCCGTGTTTGGTATCTGATGAGTTGGATTCATCACCACGCTTAGCAAGCCAGTTGTCAGCAAGACGCAGAAAATCTATACTGTACTGAGCCGATGCATTTTTCAGTACTTCGCCTTCAGCTCGCACCTGCTCGCAATGCTGTGTAAACTCACCCAGAAAATCCGACTCTTTTATATAATATTTTGTTTGGAGCGTATTTCCTTTTCCACCGTAAAGCTCATGCAAAAGAAAGATTGCCATATAATTCAACAAGTATAGCTCTTCCAGCTTTTCATTACCGACACTGCGTCGGAAATCGCTGTTATCCTGTGAAAATAGTTCATTGCTTGGATTCGGTAGAAGATAAAGCCTGCCGTTTGTCCTGTAGAGCTTGAAGTCAAGTTCCTGCTCCATGATTGCAAGCTCAGAAGCAATTTCCGGATCGTTGTAATACTCATAATATGTTGGTTCCTGTTCACGGGTAATGTATCCCTTTTCCATGAGTTTTGCAAACAGTTTCAGACCTTCTGGTTTCATCTTCTCACCTCGATCTTAAAATCATTCATTTTGATACTGCCGCCCGCAGAATCCAGTAAAGTGATTACTTCATCAAGTTTATGTATCAGTATCGACTCCATCTGCACGAATTCTTTGGGAAGTTCGCTCAGGCAATAGGAAAGATCAAATTCACCGACAGGCACAATAATATTCTGCTGTTCTGAACGCCAGCCTGCAACATCAATCTCTCCAATTCCGTAGAGCTTCAGCATGACATCAGGCAATGATTTTTCCTGCATCTGCTCCTGTAACTGTTCTTTTGAAACAGAAGTAAGATACTCGCTGAAACAGAAAACTGGTTTGTTTTCCGTATATGACAGCAAACCGCTTATAATATCTACATATCGTTTATTTCTGATATCTGCTACATTTTCGGAGGCATACTCGCTTTTGATATCAATACCGTCATCTCTGTTGCTCTCTCTGATATCATTCTGCCTGCTGTAAAAGAAATCAAGACTAAACAAATGTGGAAATGAAGGACGATAAAGCGGAGTAAACAGCCTTCCAACACTTCTGGTATCGAACAGCTGCATTTTCTGTAACGGGAGCAATAATTCCTGTTCAATGTCAAAGCGACCTGCCTGCAAATAAGAAAAACTATCGTCTAACAGAACGGCATATAGTTCAGCTAGTGTAAATTTCTGATTGAATACACGGCTCTGCTCACTTATTACAATATCAATATTTTCGAGAATTTCTCGTATTTCCTGTTCTATCTGACCAATATTTTTGTCTGTATTGATCTGGGCATCTGTGATTGCTTGCAGCTTTGCTGATACAAGAGTGCGGATATCACTAAGCTGCTTGTTTTCGTCCTCAAAGGAATCCCTGACCTGTGCAACGATCTCCTCATATTCATCAATAGACACTTCGGAAATATTGGTCCTGCACCGAAGCATAAAGTCATCCATTCTTGTTTTCAGATTCCTTACTCGGCTGACCAGTTCACGGCTCTCCCGAAGCGCTTTACCGTAGTTACCACGTTTGATAAACTCCTGTAATTTGAAACGGTTAACAGAAAAATCCAGTTCGCTGTCAATCTCTTTGGTTCTAAACAAAAACTCATACGCTTCATTTGTCAGAACATAACTGCCGCTTTGCTGTTCAAGGAGAATAAGTGAGCGTTGATCTCTAAACTGTTCCTCGCTGTTGTAAAAAGTATCAAATGAGCGCACTTTTCCGTTGCTTTGTAATACATCTGTTATGATATAATCAGCCAGTATCTTGGCTGATTCCGGTTCATAATCGTACACATCAGCAAGTTCTCGCAGAAACGCTGTGATATCTTGTTTTGTGCAGCGTTCGCCGTATCGAAGAGTACTGTCCATGATAAAAACCATTACCATAAGGATAAGATTGTCGGTCTTATCATCATCATTATGCAACAATTCGCGAATCTCCGTTGGCTTACTTCTTTGCAGCCAGTATTTGATAAGATTCACGAATCGCATTCGCTTCTCAAAATCCAGTAATAATTCTTTGGTTTCTGCTGAAATCATGTTCTTACCTCATGTTTTCCGCCAGTACGGGATACGAAAGGATCTCCTGTGGCAGACGCTTATTATTTTGCAGTATATGAGTGATCTGTTCCTGTTCATCAACCATAAATTTGAGTAGTATCCCAGACATTTCAGGAATGATGCACCGCTTATCCTCACTGTCGGGGAGCTGAATGTTACGGCTCAGTTCCAGCATTTTTTTATATGCCGGAAGGAACAATTCGATATGTAGTTCCTCTGCTGCTTTGCAAAGCCGCAGAAAGATATCAAAGCCGGCTCTGTCGATATCACCGCAATACAGAAAACGAATTGTATCAGCCCCAAGATAAGCAGCATAGGAACGGAATTTATCCTTACCCGTGATGTCATTGCCCTGCCCGAAAATCACACCATCAATTTGAGTATCAAATAATGTGTTAGCTTTGGATTCATACATAAGGCGACGAATATTGAACCATATATCCTTGTTTTCACAAATGAGTAAGGTCATAGTTGACTTTCGGATGGGGATATAATCCGAAAAGCACTGTTCAGGCGTTTCATAATATCGAAGCATATCTCCTGTGATTCCGATAGCTTCCAATAATCTTAAATGATTATCCAATTCCTTCTCTTCACCGAAGATGGCAAAAGAGCGCTCACGCCTCGACATCATATCATTGCCCTTTTGATTGGTAAGCCATTCGGTCAAACGGCACAAAAACGCCCTGTTATTGACAAACTGCATTCGATTACGAAGCAGATATCCATTTGCTGAAAGTCTCGGATGGAGTGCATTGATCTCATCTGGTGACACCTGTATCGTGTTTTCAATGCAGATAGTGTATCGCATAAACAAAGGATTTTTCTGATTTCCGTTTGTTCCACTGCTCTTGATAGGCACTAATACACCTTGATTGGTAAGCTCTTTTATCTGTTCGTTAAGTTGTTCCGAATCTGAGCATAATCGGCTGAGTTCCTCCAATGTGATCCGTTTACGAGGAAAATCCTGCAATGCTTTATATAGTGTATTACTAGGCTTACTCATACATTGCCACCTCTAATCTAAATATAGAATAGTATATACATATTGTAGCATGATCTGGGCGAAAAAGCAAGCTGTCAGCTGTAAGAAACAGATTATTCAGAGTTCGAGCGTTATTTATAAAAAACAGGCAGACACCTCAAATAATGAAGTATCTGCCTGTCTTGTTTCATAGCCCGCTGTATAGGTCTTTACATAATAGTTGTTGAAAAACTTCTATATTATTACCGACTTAAACTGTGAGAGCCTTATTATTAACTATTCTATCGGCTCAGACATACACGTTTACACGGATGTCACGCCAATTATGGAATTAACGCTTCTCGGACTTAGCTTTGAAGTACATCTCTGCATCGCCCTGAAACAGCGTAAAATCGCCGATTTTGAGATAGTCGTGAATTACTTTTTTCGTTGATAGCAGCCTGCTGGGCGCTCAGGGCAGCTCAATAACCCCAATACTAGAAATCAATTATATCGATTATAATTGATATGCAAATAATTCTGTAAATCTGATAATAAGTACTACGTAATCATTTTTGCTCTATAAAACAGATAGAGTACCCAAATCTTGTACGTTCTAGGCTTTGACAAGTAAGCATTAAGTTTACTTTGCTAAAGAATGGCAGTTTTTTTACTGAGCAATCTGATTTTTCTGCAATAATCGCATAGACTACTTCATATTCATTTGGATTAGGCTTTTCCTTATAACTAAAAACATTATCACCGAGTTTGTCTTTAACCTTTATATATACTTGCTCTCTAAATAATTCATCAGACAAAAAACACTCAGCAGATACTCTTCCTTGTGAAAACAGATGACTTAATTGAGATGAATTAGCTCGTTTTTTCACATGAATCATCATCTTGTTGTTAACGAACAAGTCACAAGCCTCAATTTGCTTTGCGCTACCTTTTACACTAATGAGTTTTTTGTCCATTAAGCAAATTGTAGCATTATTCTGAGCCACTCTTTCATTATATGCTCCTTCACTTTCATTTGAATCGCACGATGGAAGCGTGATAGGACATAGTGGAAGCCTGCTTATATAGTCATTAACTTCTTTAAAAAAGTCGTTCTCAATATAATACCAAGATCCGTTCCATATTATATATGTTTTATTAGATAATATACATTCCCAAACTATTGATGAAAAAACATTGCAGATAGCATTTTGTGCTCCATTTGAATCTATTGTCACCAATCTATCCCTACGGATTTTTTCAATTATTTTTTTGGTATCATTTGAGTCAAGCTTATCGGCATACTCCATCAAATTCGGCTCAAATGAATAGTTATTAACATCTTTTAATTCCTTTCCGATTCCTGAAAAACAATAACCTTCAATTAATTCCGGATCGATTATATCTGGAGGAGCAATATACATATTATGGATATCCTTTTTTATAAGACACTCTCCTAAACAACCGTTAAGTTTTTCCTTTAGCTCTGGATCTCGGATTTCATTAATATTATCAACCCATTTGAAGCCAATTCTTTGGTATCTATCGTCTTGATATGCTTCTAAATATCTGTCTAGTTTCTCACCTAATTCGTTTATATCCATAGGAACAGAAACGGATAAGGTATCTTTTCCGCTAATTGTATTACCTAAATTTTCGTCATATGGTTTACCTGTAACAGAACGAAGAATATCACTATAAGCATTTAAATCAAATTCTTCTTGGGATGTTCTGCGACTCGCTTGTTGCTGAGTTGATACTATCATATCTTCTATTACAGCTGATTGAATACTTCTCATTTGTTTTTCTTCAATCATGTTCAGTGCAGCTTTTAAACCAAAATTCTGTTCAAACTTATCAGCACGCAATAAGCTTTTTCCATATCCTAAAACTACCGCCATAAATCTGTTCCTTATTTTAACAATAATTGCTGCTTTATTTGAAGTGTTTGCAGATAGATCTATTTTTCTTTCTGATATTTCATCAATCAGAGTTTTCCATTTTGGTTGTGTGTGTTTGCTTTTAGAGTAAACAATTATTCCCTCATACTTGATGCCGGCTCTAATATTTACAATATTTATATCAGGACCTTTTTCATATGCATCTGTATAGTTTTTTACAGTTTCTTTAAACAGCACAATATTCAGGTTGATTGTAGACTTTTTCTCATCCATTTTATCACCTCTTTCTTTAACTTCTTATATTATCAATGAATACATTATTCTATATTCCCAGGAATAAACGCCTTCATCTCTCTGATAGTTTCTTCCATATCTTTTTTCATCTTTTTAGGCGCTTGTTGTTTTGTTAAAGCATACATTTGCTCAAGCGCTTTCATAGAGTTGAAAAGAGCCGCATCAACATTTAATATCATCTGCTCAGTTTTCATCTTTTCTTTAGCAGCAACAGAATCAATTATCTGCTTGACATATTTAGTTAGTTCACTTCGAGAGGAATAATCAGCAGGCGCGAAATAGTTGATTCTTCCATCGTTGAAAAGCTGATAAACTTTTTGACGTATGTCTTTCTCAGGGTCAAAAACACCGATGGAATATCCGCCTTTGCTTTTCACAAGGCGCATACAAGGAATATCTGTTGCACTGTCACCAATGTAAACAATGTTTTCATATGGTATGTAAAGCTTATTTTCTGGCATGGAATCATTAACTCTGTCATCATATTCTTCAAATATTCCCTTGGCTATTCTGAAAATGAATTGGGTTTTATTTGTATAGTTAACAGCTTGGGCAGGCCATTCAGCAACACCATCTGGAGTATAATAGTATGATGAAGCATAAATTCGCTTGAATTTATCTGCTATCCTGCTTCCCTCAATGATTTCTTTTAGACCCGAAGATATAATATAGTGCTCAAGAATGATTCCTTGTTTCTCTGCGTACTTATCCATTCTGTCAAACCAGTCTTCTACACCTTTGTATAAGGCAACATCCTTTCCTATTTCTCGGAAATATTCTTTGCGAATTGACTTTCTCTTAAACTTTGAATAATGAAGCAGCTGATACATCCACGCAAGATTTGTTTCCATGAGATTCTCTTTGGCCAGCTTATTAGACTCTTCCCAAAAGCTCGCTGCATCTATTTCAAAAGAAGGAATAAGCGTGAATGTCTGCATATCATCTGGAGAGAGGGTCTTATCAAAGTCATAACAAATAGCCATACGTGGCTTTCGGCTCTTGATTGCTTCGATTTCCTTCTCTTTTGCTTCCTGAGCATTGGCAGTGTTATCATTTACCATAAGTTACCCCTTTCTCTCTGGTTCATAAACCTAAGTATTTGATCATCGATAACATATTCTCAATTCTGTCAGCCTGAGCGGCACAGGCATCTACACGTGCTTTTTGCTGTTCTTTCTGAATCGGATTCAGAAGGGGATTATTGTCTATCGCTTGTTTCATCATGTCTTTTATCATTTCATGCTGCATATGTTTTTCAATTTCGTTCATGCAATATCATCTCCTTGATATCTTCGATTTTATCTCTCCCACCAAACAATGCACGGTAGTACAAGGACACATTTCTGACGGCTTGTCATTGCCGATTGCTATGTGCCCATTGTACTTCTGCTGAGCGAGTTTTATTGCCTGTCTTTCGTCACCGTAGCGATTAAGTTTCTCATAGATATCCTTATCAGACTTAACATATTTCTGACCAGTAACTCTTTTGAAGGTCTGTGCAAAGCCGTTGCAACAAGCGACAGAATCCTGATATGTAGGCATAGCGCCAAAGTAAGCGCTGAACCATTCCTCGATACATGGATTAGTCCAGCCGACGTTAATGCCTTTATCCTCAGCTTGGCAAATTATCTCGTCAAAGTTCTTGACCTTATCACGATCAAAGATTATCCATATCTCGCCATACTGCGGATTGATGGAGGCAAGATTTCTTGCTTCTTCAACGAGATTATTGGATTTGGTCTTTATAACCTTGATGACCAATTTGCCTTGCAGTTCTTTAGGAATAGAATCCCTGAGCCCATACATATAATTTTGTTCTGTTTCTTCTGTATCGGTTACTATAAAGTAATATCCAAGTTCAGGGACTCTTCTTTTGACCATCTGATCACGAGTTTTTCGCTTTCCGTTTCTTTCAACATGAGCCATACTTTATTCCCCCTTGAACATATCAAAATGCTTCAGAGTCGGTATTGCTCCGTACTTGCCCAACAAATAGTTCTTCTCGTAATTCTCATCCTTGCGAATCTTAACTCCATCTTCATCTACAAAATCAGCCAATGAGAAGAGATATGATATTCCATTTTTATCCTTTTCTGTAAACCAGATCTCATCTCTTCTGAGGATATTACCGTTAAGCTGCCATGAGTCATGAGATGTAAAAATCAGCTGAGCGTGATTAGTATTGATCTCAGGATCAAGGAACGTAATAACAAATGCTCTTACAAGCAGGGGATGAAGTCTGGCATTAAGCTCGTCAATAAAGAAAACTCCACCTGTTGACAGCACATCCTGTAACATGGGATATAACGCAAACATTTTAAGAGTTCCTGCCGATTCATGCTGAAGGGGGATAGATGTGGTCTGATCGGAATCTATCATTTTGTGAACTGCGTCAATTCTGAACTGCTTATCTGCATCATCGACTTCAGACTTGATAACTTCAACGTTAAAACCAATTATTGACGGATCAAATGATGAAAAGTAGTCAACGACCTTCTGCTGAACCTTTTTATCTTCTTCAAATCCTTCCGGGATAAGCTGAGATAAGAAAAAGTTCTCGATTGGTCTGCCAAAATCTGCAAAATCATTATGCACAAACCAATCCCTTATAAACTTAAGCTTTGCTATTTTGAGCTTAGCACCAAGTGAGACAACGAGGGTTTCCTTTTCTAATGCGATAATTAAGTTTTCCCTACTTTTTGCAGGAATACCAGCAAAATCAAACTCTTCTCCATTACGATAGAAAATACGCTTGAAATCACCTCTCGATGACTTAGACTTATAGTTTAGCCATTCCTCACATACGCCATTACTATCGACTGTGAATCCATAATTGTAAGTCTTTGCACCATTTTCTTCTGAGTCTATAAAATACACTTCAAATGATGATTCGGCATTTTTGCTGGTACTATCAAATAAAAATGGGGTTGGCTTGAAAAACTTTGATTTTTTCTTTGAATCAGATTCATCGCCGTAATCAAGTGAATTGATAACATACGTTGACATATATCTGAAAGCTTCCTGAACATTTGACTTTCCGCTTGCATTCGCACCAAATATAGCCGCGACAGGCAGTACCTTTTCATTGGCAATTGATACAACATGGTTATTAAATTCAGAAATCTTTGTTGCTGAAAGATCTAAAGTAGTGTCATCCTTAAATGATTTGAAATTCTTATAATTGAACTGTAGTAACATAATAGTAAGCCTCCTTATAATCTCCTTACTATATATTATACTCAAAAAAAGCAAAATGTCAACACCTAATTGAGAAAAAATCTCATTTAGGCACATTTTTTATGCTTGCATATTAAAAAAATCCTCATAGAAATAACCTATGAGGATTTTGGCTTATTACGTTTTACCAATAAATAATAGAAAATTACTATCATACTCCTACCATTGATATTTTCTCTTTATGGATATCGCTTATCATCTGCCTACCACCTTATTTAACATCGTTTTTATCATTATAACATTTCTTATGTTAAATTGCCAATTTCAATGTTAAATAAAATCGCTCAAAAATGTATTAAGATATCTGAATTTCTAAATCATTGAAATACGAAAAAAGCTCTCACAGCCGAAACTGTGAGAGCCTTTTTATTAACTATTCTATCGGCTCAGACATACACGTTTACACGGATATCACGCCAATTATGGAATTCACGCTTCTCGGACTTAGCTTTGAAGTACATCTCCGCATCGCCCTGAAACAGCGTAAAATCGCCGATTTTGAGATAGTCGTGAATTACTTTCCTTCGTTGATTGCAGCCTGTACTGTGGATAGTGTGGCAATCAAACTTCAATTCATTAAAAGCTATAATTCGCTGAAAATTTGATAGAGCAAATACTCTCCATTGTCAGCAGTTATAATCGTATGTTACAAAAACAGGATTTGATATGAGAGGCAGCCATTACGGCTGCCTTCAGTATTGTCATTTGCCTATTAACTTTAATATCTCCGCAGGCTTAAGAGTTTTACCGGATGAAACGAGTTTCTCATTGACAACGAGCGCAGGCATTGACATTGCACCGTACTCCATTATCTTCTGCAAGTCTGTGACATACTCGACCTCGATGCCCATTCCCTCAACTGCCTTGACAGTGTTGTCGTAGAGCTGATGACAGGCTTTGCAACCCGAACCGAGCACCTTGATACAGCAGATACCGTTAACAGGTTCACCGCAGCAAGTAGATGCTGTTTTGCTTATAGTCTGCTCTCCACCGCAACAGCAGCATGAAGTTTCCTCTTTCTTCTCTTCCTTTTTCTTCCCGAAAAATGCCATAATATGTTCCTCCTAAATAATATTGCTTTGAATGATATTGAAGAAATATCCGACAAGGATAATTCCGACCGTACAGATAGCGATAAAAATGCAAAGCAGCTTTGGCTTTATTGCCTTTTTCAGCATTATCATTGACGGCAGTGACAGCGTGATAACGCCCATCATAAATGCGAGAACTACGCCGAGCTTTGTACCCTTTGCGACCAGTGCTTCTGCAATGGGGATACAGCCGAAAATGTCAGCATACATCGGTATACCGCAGATAGTGGCTATGATAACTCCGAACGGGTTGCCGGTTCCGAGAACTTTGACTACCCATTCCTCAGGTATCCAGTTGTGGATGATCGCTCCGATACCTACGCCTGCTATAATATAGGGCATGACCTTTTTTGCCGTTCCGAGCACTTGCTCCCAAGCGTATTTCATTCTATCACGCTTTGTAAGCTCGTTCTGCGGAGTGTCAATGCTCTTTCCGTTACGGATAAACTCCTCCACCTGATCTTCAAGGTGCATTTTTTCGATAAGCGTACCGCCTGCGACTGCAATTACAAGTCCCGCTATCACATATATAACAGCGACCTTCCAGCCGAAAATGCTCATAAGCAGGATAAGCGAACCGAGATCTACCATTGGCGATGAAATAAGGAATGAAAACGTCACTCCCAGAGGAAGCCCTGCACTTGTAAAGCCCATAAACAGCGGTATGGACGAGCATGAGCAGAAAGGCGTGACAGTTCCGAGCAGAGCGGCAATGCAGTTGGCACCAATACCGTGAAACCTGCCGAGTATCTTCTTAGTTCTTTCAGGCGGGAAATAGCTCTGTATATAGGTTATCACGAAAATCAGAAAGCCGAGCAGCACCATGATTTTTATCGTATCATAGATGAAGAATTGCAGACTGCCGCCCAGTTTGCTTTCAGTATCAAGACCGCAGGCGTTCAGCAAAGAGCCGATAAGCCTGTTCAGCCATTTCATGCCGAATACTTCGTCCTGTATGAAGTCCCACACTATTCTTCATCGCCTCCGAGTATTTCAGTCAGTATCTCTGCTGCCGTCCTTACCATTTCGGGGCAGTACTTGCTGTACAGACCGTTTGACCGTGCGTAGTTCCTGCCTTCATCGGTAGAAATATCGCAGCCGAGTATCTCACGACATATATATGAACCTTTGCGATTTTTGAACTTATCAAGGAACTCAGATGCTTTTGCACTCTGAGCAGCACGGCTTTCAAGATCGTTTTCATCAAACTGACCGTATTTCATACCGAGCACCATAAGTGCACCCGTACACGCACCGCATACCTCAGCCTTTCTCATACCACCGCCGAAACAAGCACCTATCTGAAGTGCCTGCTTTTCTGTTATACCGAACTGTTCTGCAAACGACGCAAATACTGCCTGTGAACACATAAACCCTTTCTCAAAATACTGTACCGCTTTTGAAACATGATCCATTTTCATTTCCTCCAATAGCCATATTTAGATATATCTATTTGTTGATATTGTTTTAAGCCGTATGGTCATACGGCTTATTTATTGCAGCATTCACAATCATTTTCAGTTACTGCTGTTATCTCTTTCAGGCAGTCCATAGCTATCTTAGCACCTTTCTGCGAAATAGAGTAGTGCATCCACTTGCCCTCTTTTCTGCCGACCACAAGTCCGCTGTCGCAGAGTACCTTCATATGGTGAGAGAGCGTTGGCTGGCTCAGATGCAGATCCTCAAGAAGATGACAGGCGCATAGTTCGCCGTTTTGCAGGATTCTGAATATCTGAACTCTGTTTTCATCACACAGGGCTTTGAATATCACAGTGATCTGCTTGTTTGATAATTCCACGTTCTCACCTCACATTGAAAATTTTCTATATTATATCATACACATAGAAAAATGTCAATATGTTTTTGAGGAATTATTATGTTGTATTAGTGCTTGCTTTTTTATGCAATATATGGAATCACCAGAACGATACTTGACATAAGTCAATAAATGTGTTATAATCGACATAAGTCAGAAAGGGGATGCTATTATGCCAAGACCTCAGAAATCACGCCGTATCTGTTGTTACCCCGATTACTGGAGCTTTGCCCCCGATCAGGATAAGGCGAATGATACGGTCACTATGTCGCTTGACGAGTTTGAAACGATACGTCTTATAGATTATCAGTCAAGGACGCAGGAACAATGCGCTCAGGAGATGAATGTGGCGAGGACAACTGTAACGGCTATCTATGATACCGCAAGAAAAAAACTTGCTCAGGCTTTGGTCGAGGGCAGACGCATCATCATTTCAGGCGGAAATTATACTCTTGATAACACGATCTCGGAGGAGATTGCACGGAAAGGAAGCAGTATTATGAGAATCGCAGTAACCTATGAAAACGGTCAGATCTTTCAGCATTTCGGCAGAACAGAGCAGTTCAAGCTGTACGATGTTGCCGACGGCAAGATCATCAACGAGCAGGTAGTTGGAACAATGGGTGCAGGACATGGCGCTCTTGCAGGGTTCTTGAAAAACGCACAGGCTGACGTTCTGATCTGCGGAGGTATCGGCGGCGGAGCTCAGATGGCTATGCAGGAGGCAGGTATCGCTCTTTACGGCGGTAATATGGGAAGTGCTGACGAAGCTGTAAAGGCATTCCTTGCACAGACACTTGTTCAAAATGAGAACCCTACATGCGATCATCACGATCACGAACACGGCGAAGGTCATTCCTGCGGAGATCATGGCTGCGGCACTCACAGCTGTGGTAACCACTGATGAGAATTGTTGCTCTTGTAGAGAATACCTTCGGACATGAAGGCTGTATTGCAGAGCATGGACTCAGCATCTATATTGAGACTGATAATCATAAGCTCCTGCTCGATGCAGGACAGACTGACGCAGTAGTCAGAAATGCCGAAGCACTCGGCGTTGATCTGAACGCCGTTGATACAGTTATCCTCAGTCATGGTCATTACGACCATTCGGGCGGTATCCTGCCGTTTTCAAAGCTCAACCATACTGCACAGATAATTATGCAGAGGTTAGCCGCCGAACCGCATTACAACGGCGAGCGCTACATCGGCATTGATACGGAT